>Ga0209749_1000339_pt1 | contig 70807 bp, 77 predicted proteins | sample EPASupsiteSAE347_FD_187267 | JGI IMG/M metagenome (GOLD analysis project Ga0209749, IMG submission 187267) | Bioremediated contaminated groundwater from EPA Superfund site, New Mexico - Sample SAE3-47 (SPAdes) (version 2) | ecosystem: Environmental > Aquatic > Deep subsurface > Groundwater >... | reverse complement strand
GCTTCAAATCTGGTTCATCATCTCTTTTTTGAATCCATTTAAACGGCATCGTGATACCAGCAGGGCAATAATAATAATCATTTTCTTTATCAAATCTGAACATGGATTTCATGAAATACTTACTTTTTCCTTGTCCCTCTACTTTAAAAAAATTGTCTGGAATATATGGATCTGTCCCTATTTGGTTCAGCAAATCAATATTATCATATGAAAAATATCCAGCATCAGCTAACAATATTGTCGGCCTGTAACCCATTGTTGCCCAGATGAGTTGAATCATTGGATCGACTTGATTCACATCATTTGTATCAGTAACAAGATCAGCTGCAACGATCACTTGTTCCTTATCATCAACAGCGATCTGCCCGTTATAAGAAGGTTTTAGGGAACCATCTTTATGCTTCATAATTTTCGCATCATTGTCGGTGACATTTATTTTTTCGAGTTTTTCTTCTTCAAGCTTCTTTTTTGCAGCCTTAATTTTTTCCAGCCTTTTTGTTTTATCCACTAATTCTTTTGGCATTTGATATGGTGTAGAATCACCATACATCTCATCTTCTGCTTTGTCGATTTCGATGCTTTCTTTAAGGATTTTATCAATTTCTTTGTCAAGTGCATCAGCATTTTTACTTTGCTTTACAGAAGCGTTTGCTTTAATTTTAGTTCCGTCAAGCGATATTTTGCCCACACCAAGCATACCCATTTCTTTACATACTATTACTACCTGGGAAAAAACATCCTTGATTGAATCAAGATGGGTTGAACGAAAACGGCAAATCGTTCGAAAATCAGGATGCTGCATCGCTGCAAGATACATAAAAGCAGTATCAGTATGGGTCATTTTGTGTATTTCTCTTGAACTACGGATGTTTATCATGTAGCCATATAATAGGATTTTTATTAGTAATCGTGGATGGTAGGCAGGACAACCATCTTTTGAGTATTTGGCCTCTAAAGTCGTGATATCAATTGCATCTATTATGTCATTCAAAATCCTCCCAATATGGTCTTCCGCTATGAAATCTTCAAGGCTAAGGGGAAGTAAGAATTGTTGTTTTTGGTCATATTTTTTGAACATAATTGCACCTTTATATTATTTAATTATTATAAATATACTTATTATGTGATAATTAGTTTTAAAGTATATAAAACTGTCGATGCATAGTGTAATTTATGGTAAATAATGAAGAAATTACTGAATATTTCAATGAATTATTCAGATTATAGGGTCAGAAAGTATTTGTGGAAAAGCAGGACTTATTGAATATTTGTACAATTGGGGGTTTTGGGACAGCCTGTGCAAAGAAGTATAAGCATTTCGTCAGGACACCTCAATATCGCAACCTTTTAGATATACAAAACCTACAGGAGCATATGATCGAGCGAAAGGAAATAACCGGGGTATTATCCGACTACGACCTGAGCAAAGCCACAATAGGCGTATTAGCCTCCCACTCCGCGCTGGATGTATGCGAAGGCGCAGTGGAGGAAGGGCTCAGGACATACGCAGTATGCGAGAGAGGGCGCGAGAAAACCTATACTGAATACTTCAGGGCAAAGAGGCAAAACGGCAAACTCATCCGCGGCATCGTGGACAGCGCCGATGTTTATAATAAGTTCAACGATATCCTGAAGCCTGAGAACCAGCAGAGGCTCAGGGACAGGAACGCCATCTTCATCCCGAACCGCTCGTTCACTTCCTATTGCTCGATAGATGATATTGAGAACGATTTCAGGGTACCGATGTTCGGAAGCCGGAACCTGCTCAGAAGCGAAGAGCGGGGTATCGAGCGCGATTATTACTGGCTGCTTGAAAAAGCAGGTCTTCCGTACCCGGAAAAGATAGGGAAGCCAGAGGATATCGACAGTCTCGTAATGGTAAAACTTCCCCACGCTGTAAAAAAGCTTGAGCGCGGGTTCTTCACCGCAGCCTCTTACGAAGAGTTCAGGAAAAAATCGGAGGTTCTCTTAAAGCAGGGAGTTATCACCCGCGAAGCTCTGGCTGAGGCGAGGATAGAGAGGTACATCATAGGACCCGTCTTCAACCTGGATATGTTCTATTCGCCAATAGAAGAGGAGATGAGCAGGATCGAACTGCTTGGCATCGACTGGCGGTTTGAGACAAGCCTTGACGGTCACGTCCGCCTGCCTGCGCCGCAGCAGATGACGTTAAATGAGAAACAGATCACGCCCGAGTACACCGTATGCGGGCACAACTCAGCAACACTGCGCGAGTCCCTGCTTGAGGACGTGTTCGAGCTTGCCGAGAAATATGTCAGAGCAACGCAGAAATACTACGAGCCCGGCATCATAGGACCCTTCTGCCTCCAGACGTGCGTGGACAAGGATCTCAATTTCTACGTATATGATGTGGCGCCGCGCGTGGGCGGAGGCACTAACGTGCACGTCTCGGTTGGGCACCCGTACGGCAATACATTATGGCGCAAGCCCATGAGCACAGGCAGACGCGCGGCGATGGAGATCAGGCGGGCGATAGAGCAGGAAAGGCTTGATGAGGTCGTGACGTAATCATGCGCCTGACAGGAGGTATATCTCCTCAGAATCGCTGTCGTACCCGATCAATCCTGCATGCCTTGTCCAGTTGATTATTATTTTAAAATAATCCTCGACATCAGCAGCGGATATCCTTTTCTGGATGAATTTCAGGACCTCTTCCCTGCTCATCCTTTTCTCATCTGATCTCAGGAGCCTGTCGGTGAGTTCTTTTATTATCGGCACTCCTGCGATCTTATCCCTTATGATCTTCTTTCTCTCCTGTATACCTGCATCGAGAAGTCTTTTTGCTTCCCCGGTCAGCTCGATATTGCCATCTGAAACAACAACAAACCCGAGCAGTTCGGCGCCGTCGATAGATGGGAGAATCTCATCAAGCTCAAGATCAAAATCTGCCGCAAGGCGGGCAGCGTCTTCCACCCCTCCTGCATCGTTGATAGCTTCAAGCAATCCTATAATCTCGCTGATAGTCGCTTTCGGAAGAACCATGTCTTTACTATACTATTAGCGAATATACTTTATCAACCCATCGATAGAACTCAGGGTCTTTCCTGTTGCGCGGTCTCTCCAGTTCGATTCTTAGATCGGCTATCACTTTTCCTGGGCGGGGCGAGAGCAGGATTATGCGGTTAGCCATGTACACAGCCTCCTCCACGTTATGTGTCACCATGATCACAGCTTCAGGAGGCATGCTGGCATCAGCCCACAGCATCAGCAGCTCGTCTTTTAAGTTCTGGGCTGTCAGCGCATCGAGGGACGAGAACGGCTCATCCATGCACAGAAGTATCGGCTCAACAGCCAGGGCGCGCGCGAAGCCCACCCTCTGCTTCATGCCGCCTGAGAGCTCGCGGGGATATACCTTCTCAAAACCGTCCAGCCCCACAGCCCTGATGTACCTGCAGGCTATCTCCTCCCTCTGTTTTTCATCATGGACTTTTGGTTCCAGGACAAGCTCGATATTCTCTGTGACAGTGAGCCAGGGGAAAAGGGCAAAGTTCTGGAAGACCATCGCTACCTTCGGGTTCTCAGGCGCAATTGCCTTGCCCTTAAAGAGTACTTCTCCAGATGTTGGCTTCTCAAGCCCGACGATTATCCGCAAAAGTGTGCTTTTCCCGCAACCCGAGGGACCCACTATGCAGATGAAATCATTATCGTCTACAGAGAAGTCAATGCTGTCAAGTACTCCTATCCTGGTGCCGTCCGATTCATAGGTTTTAGATACGTTCCTTATCTCTACCAGCATCTGCTCCTCTTAATCGAATTTATATTTAGCCAGCGCCCTCCTGTACAGAGGCTGCCATATGAGCCTGTTCACGAATATAATGATTAGTGCCATGCTGAGTATTGACAGCAGTACCATGCTGGAATCCGGGGTTTTGAACGTGGCTTTATCAAGCAGATATCCTATTCCGAACAGATGATATTCCTGTCCCCTGAAGACAATGTACTCAGCAACGATAAGCGTGTTCCAGCCGCCTCCCCAGGCGGTTATGCTCCCCGTGACAAATGAGGGGAACATGGCAGGCAGGAGTACCTTTCTCCAGTAAAGCTTCCCTTTTATCCCGAACGACATAGCAGCATTATCTATATCCTTAGGTATTGATCTCACCCCAGCTATCAGATTGAAAAGCAGGTACCACTGCATACCCAGCAGTATGAGGATGACTGCTGCTATGTTCAGGTTGCCGTACTGTACGAAGATAACGACCATGGCAGGGAAGAATGCGATCGCAGGAACCGAGGCAGCTACCTCCATCAGGGGTATGAGGTATGATGAGGCTTTCTGGTTCTTTGCTATGTACACTGCCGCAGGGACGGTCCACAGAACGCAGATAACATATGCAGCGCTCAATCGCAAAAACGAATACGCGATCGCAAGAGGGATGGAATAGGCATCATCTGGTAAATTCAGCATTATCCCGGCTACCGGGATAACAAGGGTATATACAACGTAAGCGATAACTGAGAATAGAATTAAGAGACCGGAAAGTCTCAGGATTTTTTTTATGGTCTTATACCTGTCAAGCAGGATATACAGCGATACTGTTACCTTTGAAAATAGCTCGAAAATATACCTGAATGACCGCCTGAACAATCCTGTATTAAAGATGAATTCGCCCGGTCTTTTTTCGCCTGAGTACTCATAGTTATACCTATCGGCCCACGATTGCATCGGTCTCCAGATAAACAGCTCAAGTAGAAGTATGATAACGATCAGCGTAGATAAGCCGATCAGCATCAGGGCTATTTTCCCTGAATACGTCGTGTCTATAAGAAAGCTCCCGATCCCGGGAAGTCTATACGTTCCAGACCCTGCCGAAATGATCTCGGATGCGACCAGAAAGAACCATCCTGATGACCAGGATACTATGCTGTTATAGACCAGTTTCGGAACGCAGGCTGGAAGGGTGAGCTTCTCAAGCCTCTGCCACCCGCGGATACCGAAGCTGTCCGCAGCCTGGATGAGCTCTCCGGGTATGGTGGTGAGGGATTGGAATACGCCGAAAGCCATGTTCCATGCCATGCTTGTAAAAATCAGGAAGATGGCTGCAGCCTCAACCCCGGGCCTGCCGCTGATGAGATTGGCGAAAAAAAGAACCGCTGCAGGGAAAAACCCGAGTATGGGCACCGACTGGAGAATGTCAAGAAGAGGAAGCATGAGCTTTCTTGCCCCCTTATTAGTGGCGGCGACATAACCGTACGATAGTGCGAAGCAGAGGGCAAAGAAATAGGCTATGCCCATCCGCAGTAGTGAGGACGCGGCATAATAAGGAATTGGCTCAAGCTCTGAAAGATTTATAAACCCTAAAAAATAAAAAATCAATGAAATGGAGATCAATAAGAAGATTATTACAAGGATAAAATGCCCTCTTTTCATCATTAATAGCATTTACAGCATAAATAATAACCCTTCCCAGGTCTCCTGCAAGCTGTGAGAGCCTTACTCGAATGCTACAGATCTAATCCTTTGAGCTTTCCACCCGCTAACTGTCCTGCAATATCCGAGAGCAAAAGCAGAGGTATAACGGTCCAGTTAAGACCTGAGAATACCCGCAGCAAGAATATGAATGGCACAGGGATATGAATAGCCATCATCCACTGTCTTGAGAACCGGGCGGCTTTGCTCCTCATGTACCCGAAGGGCAGATTGATCAGAAACACTATCAGCATCAGTTCGTTTATCGACATTATCCTATCCTATCCAGTCTCTTTTTTAGATTCTCTTTATTTATCTAGTTTGTGCTCGGGCAGGGAATCTTCTTTTTCTTCCCATCCCTCCCCCTCCTACCTACTTTACACTTGTCGTAAATTATAAATAGGCTTCACATCAATTGTAAAGATGAGGTATAAAAAGGCAGTGCTTAAAACAATTCTACTATTTGCCCTGTTATTAACTGCAGTATCAACCCATGCTGCCATGGCGGAAGAGGATATGACCCTGGTATGCCCGTGCGAATGCAACATGGTTATCTTAGCATGTGACTGCCCTACTGCTGTACAGCTTAAAAAAGAGATATCTCAGATGAAAGATACAGGTTTTTCGGAAAAACAGATCGTAAGCGCACTTCAGGCTGAATACGGAGGCGAAGTCCTTATGCGTTCCGAAAAAAAAGACCAGGCACAGCCCTGGGTCGCGGGGATACTGTTAATCCCCATACTTATATTCCTTGGCTATATCTTAGCCAGAAAGCCAGACCCCGGCATCATACCCGATAGTGAGAAATACGAGAGACGGTTTGAAGAGGAATACCGGAGCTTTGTTTCTGAGCAGGAGAAGATATGAAACTCGCTCACGTCGTTCCTGTATTCGCGATTTTGCTGTATCTCCTTAGCACCACCTCAGCCCACGCGGGTATTGCGGACGGGATAAACGGGAGTACGGTACCGGAAGAGAGCAGTGCCGGCGAGAATTATTCGATCGACGGGCACATCCTGAGCAACCAGAGCCACCGTATACGCGTCGTTCTTGATCACATATTCATCTCAAAGAGAAACGGCTCACTTGAGGTCTCCGAGATAGTCGTTTTCAGGAATGAGGGTCCGCAGATACATTACAGCAGGGATAACCATACGTTCTTTGCCATATCCACGCCTCCAGGGGTTAAGAACCTGAAAACCGAGGCAATGGAGTGCTGCCTTGTGGAAGAAGAAGGTACCGTGCTTATGGACCCGATGCAGCCCATCAATCCAGGGGAGAATTTCGAGATGAAGATATCTTATATTCTTGACCCCCAGGGCTCAGCGTACGTATTTAATAAAAGCACAGTATACAATACGACCGACCTGTCAATATTCGTTGATAAAGAGGGGGGAGCAGGTATCCAGGGATCGTACGAGACAGTAACACTTCACGGGAACAGTTACGATGTTACGGCTTTTAATGACCTGGGGATGGGTAGAACTGTCCACATCCCGATTAAATTGGAGCAGAAGTCTGGCTATCTGTATGCGGGAATCGGACTTGCCTTACTGTTTTCTGCAGGGCTGGGATATCATTTCAAGGGGAAACTGACAGGAAAAAGAGAAAAAGAGTATACACTTGCGGAGCTTGAGCTTGAGAAAAGAAGGATTTTCCAGGCTATCTACGGGTTTGAGAAACATGCGGGAACAGAAAGGACGGAAGAGTACAGTCGATTGATGGAAGAATACAGGCAGAAGGTGATCCAGATATTTATTAGAATAGATAAAATAAAAACAAAACAGGAAGATCGTAGATAGTCCGGATAGTATTGGATTAAATACGCAGCCGCGGAAGGAGTGTTTTACACTCACCGTAAACTACATATATCCATATATCCATTAAAAATCAAACAAAATAAGAGGAGAAAATAAACATGCAGATAGACCCGGTTTGTGGAATGCAGGTTGATGAGACTACGGCGCAGTACAAGACTGAGTATAAGGGAAAGACCTATTATTTCTGCGCTCCAGGATGCAAAAAAGCGTTTGAATCAGAGCCGGAAAGATACCTGAAGGGCGGACCGGAAGGAATGCCGGGTAAGAAGCCCTGGTGGAAGTTCTGGTAATTCGCATTGATACGTTTCCAGAGAAGAGAATGATGAAGGGAACATGAGGGTATCGGGAATAAAAATAACAGCCACCTACCTGCCGGATATCGCGGATGCCACCGCTTTTGAGATCAAGGTCACAGCACATAAGGACTATAACGATGAGTTCAATAAGATCTCATACCTGCGTGATGCCGGAGGGAGAACATACCAGCCGGTCTCCTATGAGGGAGAAGCAGGGCATCATGCAAGCGGAGTGCTCAGGTTCCCCAAAATCGAAAGCAAAAGATTTGAGCTTGTGATACAGAACATTGAAGGTGTGGAAGAGAGGGTCTTTAAGTGGTAGCTCGACATCTGGATTTAATATTGATAGAATTTAACATGGAGTCAGTATGAAAAGAAAAATGTTGTTAATAGGAGCCGCTCTGGTACTTGGAGTGGTAATTGCGGTTGCAGCCGTGGCACAGGATGCGGAGGCTCGATGATGCAACAACTTTAATGTCTGCAATACTCTGGACTGCACTCGGGCTCCTTGCCATCGCATCTGCCGTCCCAAAACCGGGCAGGTTCATCCCCGCAGGTGCAGGCTGGCTCTTCCTGTCTATCCACTGGTTCCAGCAGCCGTCCTCCTATATCGAGCTCGATGATTATTTTAATGTGTTCTTAGTCATTCTGGCTGCATTAGTCTCACTTTTCATCGCGTACATCTCGTTCACGGCTGGGAAGGCTGGGAATAAAGCAGACCGGGATGTGATCATCCCGCTATCCAGGGCAGCTTCGGTGGCAGGTTTGATATATTTCCTGTTTGCTGATGTGGAAATTTTCAATACCGGGATAATATCGCTCGTAACGAACCAGGCTATATGGGTTACTAAGGGATTCGGGTATCCCGTCGCACAGGTAGCCTGGAACCAGCTTGCTGTCAACGGCATGGCTGTCGAGATAATCCTTGCCTGTACGGCCATAGAGAGCATAGCCCTGTTCCTCGGTCTGATCTCCTCGGCTACCGGCGCATCAGCCTCAAGAAAAATGCAGGCGTTCATAGTCTCGGTCCCTGTCATCTATGCCCTGAACCTGGTAAGGGTATCCTTCACAGCATCTGCCTACGGGTTTGCCTGGTTCGGAACTCCCGATGAGAGCTTCCATATCTCAGAGCACTTTATTACTAAAGCTGGCTCAATGGTAGCCCTGCTGCTTATATCGTATGTGGTTCTCAGGATGCTGCCTGAGGTCGCAGAAACGATAGACGGTACATTCAAGATGGTGAGAGTAGAATTTAAGAGGATGCTGAGGTACAATTGAGAATAGAGGTACACTACGATTTCACGCACAAGGAGCTGGTCGGCGGGGCTGAGGTTTTAGAGCTTACCGAAGGGACAAGGCTCGGGGAACTGCTGCATGCCATTGACGCAAAAATAATCAGAGCGGGAAAAGAAAAAGGTATCGACACGGCTTATAAGACCACGCTTGCTGGCGACCAGCTGAACGGATGTATGGTCTTTGTAAACGGCGCTGCGCCTGGGAAAATGCTTGAACACGAACTGCACGACGGGGACAGGATTGAATTCGTTTATGGGTTCTGCGGCGGGTGACAATGAACGGATTGATCGATTTCATAAACAGGAACTATATCGACGGCATAATCAACGATACTAGCTACAACCATCTCGATATGGTCACGTATGCCATTATTTTGTTTGCCGGGGTCTATGCCATCTTAAAACTGTTGAAAAAGCTCGGCGTAAGTATCAATGAGGAATTCGTACTCGCCACGGTGCCTTACGTCTTCATGGGCTCGGTGTTCAGGGTGATAGAGGATGCCGACCTCCTTAAGCCTCCGGTTAAATATCTTTTTATTACACCTCTCATTTACTTTGTGATCTTTGCAGTATGTTTCACCATACTTCTTCTGGCAAGGTACCTTGAGAGAACAGGAAGAATAAAATATTATATTCCCGTTTACAGAGGCGCAGGGATACTATTATCCATAGCAGGCATCATAGTACTTGTTTATAACTCTTACAGCTGGAACTTTGATATATTAGTATACAGCCTTGTGCCTGCGGTGGGATTGACCGGCATTATCAGTAAGATATCGCCGGTTATTAGAATGACGTACCTCCGCAGCAGGGTATATTCTTTTGTGATTTTCTCGTTTTTGCTCGATTCGTTCACTACCTATATCGGCGTCGATCTCCTGGGATATACGAACAAGCATCCTTTCAGTACCCTCCTTGCTTCCATCTTCGGGACGGGATTTATACTGGTTCCTCTATCCCTGATACTGGTGCTGCTGATCATCATGCTGCTTGAGAAGGATTCAAAAGGGGACAGGAACGAGGACGAGAAGTACATGACGATACTGACGCTGATAGTACTCGGTCTCTCCATGGGAGCAAGGAATTTGCTTGCCATAGCCCTGGGGGTCTAGCCAGTCGCTTTTAACGGCACAAAAAATAAAAGAATACAACCTACCCCAGAAGGTTGTACTTCAGTATCAGCGCGGCGAACAGTATCGCCACGATGTTCATCACTTTTATCAGCGGGTTAATAGCCGGACCTGCTGTATCTTTTGTGGGGTCGCCAACTGTATCGCCCACTACCGCCGCAGCATGCGTGGGATTCTTGCTGCCGTCTGGTAATCTCTTCCCGCCCAGGTTGCCTGCCTCGATATACTTCTTTGCATTATCCCAGGCTGCGCCTCCAGTCGTCATCATGAGAGCAAGCATAAGACCTGAGATTATCACGCCGATAAGTAAACCGCCCAGTGCAGCAGGACCGAGGATGAAACCGACTACAAGAGGAGAAAGCACTGCAAGAACTCCGGGCACGACCATTTCTTTCTGCGCTGCTATCGTTACGATATCCACGCAGCGCCCGTAATCCGGTTTTGCTTTCCCTTCCATGATACCTGGTATCTCTTTGAACTGCCGCCTGATCTCGGTCACGATGGTAGAGGCGGCTCTACCGACAGCACTCATCAGGAAGCTTGCGAACAGGAAAGGTATCATGCCGCCGATGAGCAATCCTACTAACACCGCAGGGTCTGAGAGTTCAAGAGCCAGCGGTGGTTTTGCTTGCTGTGCAAGCAGTCTGTTTATTTCACTGCTATAGGCTGCATAGAGAGCGAGGGCGCCCAGAGCAGCTGAGCCTATGGCATAACCTTTTGTAACCGCTTTTGTGGTATTCCCGACCGCATCCAGCGGGTCGGTGACATCCCTCACTTCCCTGGGCAGCTCTGCCATTTCGGCGATGCCGCCCGCATTATCCGTTATCGGACCGTATGAGTCTATGGAGATTATGATGCCTGTAATCGACAGCATGGCTGCTGCAGCTATGGCGATGCCGTAAAGCCCAAGTACCGGGTTTGATATGCCGCCCACTGCTATGAACGAGATAAGTATCCCGGCACAGATAACCAGTACAGGTAAAGCCGTGCTCTGAAGCCCTACGGCGAGCCCTGTGATTATATTTGTCCCCGGACCCGTCACCGAGGCATTGGCTATATCTTTTACAGGAGCGTGGGTTGTGGCAGTGTAATACTCCGTGATGATTATGATCGCTGCCATGACGCCAAGACCTGCAAGCGCACTTATGAAAAGACCGGTATTCCCGCCCATCATCTGCTGTGTGATCACGTAGAACAGGATTATAGAAATAACTCCTGCTGCGATTACGCCTTTGTACATCGCGCCCATTATGTCGCCGGATTTCCCAAGCTTAACAAAGAATATTCCGATTATAGAGGCGATGATAGCCGCAGCGCCGAGTACAAGGGGATATGTAACCGCATTGGGGAATATGTTCAGGACCGTTACGCCGATAAGCATCGCGCCAAGGGCTGTTACGGCATACGTCTCGAAAAGGTCAGCCGCCATGCCTGCGCAGTCGCCCACGTTGTCGCCCACGTTATCCGCTATTACGCCCGGGTTGCGCGGGTCGTCCTCAGGTATGCCTGCTTCGACTTTCCCTACAAGGTCTGTGCCTACGTCTGCTGCTTTTGTGTATATGCCGCCGCCGATCCTTGCGAACAGGCTGATGAGAGAGGCTCCGAAACCGAACCCCACGATTTTATCGACCGCATCTGCTTCTCCGCCGAACGCGATGTATAATCCGCTCACACCCAGGAGAGCCAGGCTTGCTACGGATATGCCTGTGACAGCCCCTCCTCTGAACGCCACTTTAAGCGCTTTCTGCAAGCCCTCCTTCGCGGCGTTGGCGCAGCGGACATTGCTGCGCACCGAGATGTTCATGCCGAGATAACCGGCTGCTGCCGACATGACCGCCCCCAGGACGAACCCGATGGCAGTTCCCATATTGATCGCGAGTGCGATCACGATAGTAAGTATTACTGCAATGACTGCAATGGTCTTATACTGCCTGTTCAAATAAGCCATGGCGCCTTCCTGGATGGCAGATGCGATTTCTTTCATCCTGTCGCTTCCGGCATCCAGTTTAAGTATATACAGAACAAGATACCATGCAAATATCAATCCGATAATGCCCGCAAGCGGGGCTGAGTACAATAGCGAATCCATATATTTCCTCCTTTGATTGCTTCCGCTCACTTGGTTTTAAGTATATATATTATTTACCTCTGAAATTGATTCTCAAGCAATGCCACATGTTTACTGTCCTTGAGATAGTTATTTATATTGGCAACATAATGACCAGACCAGGTGAGGTATGTCTTATATAGTCGTATCAGATGTACATTTAGGTGGAAAGTGCAACCATAAGGAGTTCTGTGAGTTCCTTGATTGGGTGAACGGTCTGGCAAAGCAGTCAAAAACAATAAAGTGTAAAGATAAAGAAGTTTTAATAAAAAAGCCTGATAAAATGATTCTCCTGGGGGACATCCTCGAACTTTGGGATCCGAGAGACGGTGACAGGGATTGTGTTATCAAGGATTGTATGAGAACATTCACTATGCTCTCCGGCATCGCATGTGATAAGATATACGTAATAGGCAACCATGATGATTCCCTGGGCGAGCTTGATACAAAGGTTGATTATGAGATGCTGCCCAACGGAACAAAATTCGACATTTATAACAGGCATTATCCTGAAAAAGACCAAAAAAGCGGCATTGCAAGCGGTCTCAAAGTTGGAAACAGGTCATACTTCTTCCTTCATGGGCATCAGTTCGATAAAGAGCAAGCTGTTCTCGCAAATGTATCAGATCTCATTGGTCAAAGCTGGAATCCCCTTGGATGGTTCCAGGACCTTCTCAGCATCACTTTTACTAAAAAAAATTGGAAGATTAATTTTGTGATGTTTTTAGTTCTGCTGCTGGGAGGATGGTACTCCTTATGGGTACTATTTCAACCGCCCGGTTTTCTGAGCACTCTAGTATGGGCTGCGGTTACAGGCTTCTTTGCAATTAGCTCAATCCCTGGCGTTGTTGCCCAGGCACAGGGCAAAATCTACGGTTTAACAAAACCCATAGATAAGACAGCAGAGCAGGTTATAGAGGATGAATATTATAAGAAAAGTAAGGACAAAATAGAAGCAGATATTGTTGTTTTCGGCCACACTCATTTTGCAAGTTCCTATGAGCTTGAATCGAACAAAGGGAAAAAATTATTCATCAACAGCGGGTGCTGGACAGGGAAAGATACTGAAATCGATGGAAAAATGCGGTATGCCAATACTTTTATATATATTGATGAAGACGGGGCGTATATCCTGAAATGGCTTGGTCCTGGTAATAGTAATATCAACTGTATTGAAGCCTTCGCTTTTTAGATGTACGCCCTTCTAATCCTGTCCTTGTGCTCGGTATACTTCTTCCTGAAAGCCGGGTCGTCCATCATCTTATCGACCTGGGATTTAAGCCTCTGCTCAAGTGCAGCCTGCTTATTTGAGAGATAATCCCTGCACAGCAGGCTGGATGAATCCGAGGAATATGCCTGTACACCTGCCATTACAACTGAGAGTTTTTTACCCACAGGCGTTATGCTCCCGAAAGGTACGGGTGAGCCATCCCTCATTATTTTCTCCAGCACCTCGTCATAGCGCGATACCTTTCCGCCCACAGCCACGTATTCACCATTCTTGACTTCTTCAGATTTTATCTGCCACAGGTTTTTGTCGCCTCCTATGAACGTATTATAGTACCTGCCGTTCATGCCCTGAAGAACTCTCCACCCAGGTTTATCTTTGCTTTTATCGTACCTTTTTTTCATGTCTCCCATAAGGGTGCTGATGCTTTTTACTGACATTATACGAACATCCTTCCGGGCGGCTCAGATCTCTTTCCCTTTGCTTCCTCAAGCGCTTTCTCGATATGGGCACCGGTAACTTTGCTCCCTGCCAGTATGGCTTTGTGCAATGCATTCTTGAGCAGCTTCTCAACAAGGTCACGCCCCGAGAAGCCGGCCGTCTGTTTGGCGATTGACTCAAGATTAACATCTTTTTCAAGCTTGACTGGGAATGTGCGCGTATAAGATTTCAGGATACTGTGTCTCTCTTCCACGGTCGGGAGGGTGAACTCGATCTCCTCCTCGAACCTGCTGCGCACAGCGCTGTCAAGGGCTGACAGCATGTTGGTCGCCGCAATGGTGCAGATGCCGTCGCGCTCGTCTATTCCGTCCATCTCGGTGAGGAGCGCGTTTACTATCTCAGCAACATCTCCTCTTATCTCCTGATAGCTGCGGTTGAGTGCGATGGCATCGAACTCATCGATGAAAATGATGCATGGGGAGAGTTCCTCTGCCTTCTCGTAAAGCTGGTGTATCTGGCGCGCCCCGTCGCCCACGAACTCTCCTATAAGCTTCGTGGCTTTCACAGCAAGAAGCGGAACATCCACGGCGTTCGCAAGCGCTTTTGCGGTCATGGTCTTTCCTGTGCCCGCGGGTCCGTAGAACAGGATGTTCCTGGGCGCCCATTTCCCGAATTTCACCGGGTCGGAGAGGAAACGTTCAATAAGTTTGCATTTCTGTTTGGCTTTTTCCTGTCCGATTATGTCCTTGAATGCGACCTTACTTTTCATCTCAGGGACAAAGAAATCAGGCTCATAATCCTCGATAACGAACTTTGTGTTTTTGCCGATCTCCGAATTGTCAGGCTCGACATCCACGACCTTGAAGGCAAAATCAGGGAACATCCTGCGGTCGAACAGGTAATCGCCTTTCTTAACTATGAAACCGTTCCACTGCTCTCTTGCGTAGAACTCGAAAACGTCCAGCTCCGAAGCCTCAGGGTATTCGTGGAACATACCTTTCAGCGGGTAGCCGGCAGGTCTCACCACTACTGTTTTTGCCCCCTTTTCCTTCGCGCCGGGGCTGTATTTACTTTTCTTTTTGGTATTTACCCTTTGTTTCGCTCTCATTAAACCAATAGATGTTAATCAACTATTAAATGATTATCCTGTTTTCCGTCTCTTTAAAAATTCTTTTATACCCGTGCCTGTGTTCCGAAGGAGTTTGAACGCTAACTCCTGCGTGGGCCAGGAGCCGAGCCCGCAGTCCGGACCTGCGTATTTTATCCTCTCGCCAAAGATACCGTACGTTCTCTCAAGCCTCTTCTCTATGACCTGCGGGGTTTCCATCCCCGTGACTATCTCCTCAAGCCTTGCAGGCTCTTTCCAGACGTTCGTGCCGTATTTCTCGTTGAGCGCTGCAGCCATGTTGTAGATGTCCGTCCGTGCGACTCCCACCCTCAGGAACTTATCGTAATCATCCAGGTCTTTTTTATCTATGAGGTCAAGGTATGACGGGTTCGCGGCTGATTCCACGCCGATGATGCCAATGGAAGGCACCCTGCACACGGGCTTGTAATGAAGAGGAGAATGCAGATGTATCTCCGTATCAATATTATGGGATGCCGCTGTTTTTGCAGCCTTATCCAGCGCCTCCACCAGGTCGCCCTCGCTGAACATGATCTGCGGGTTTATCCCGATGCTGGGTTCGTCGATCGAGACCGTGGCAATCCTGAACTGCTTTGCGTTATCTATCGAATTGCTGATGAAGCGGTCAACGCTGGCTGCGAGGGCGTTGAGAACGTCCTTATATGCCGTTCCTCCGAACTGTTTCATGTAAAGCTCAACAGGACCTGTGACGCATACACGCACGTTCAATTTTTTATCGTTCTTCTTATAGTACTCTGCCCCTGCTTCCTCAAGCGCCTCAAGCTCCACTATCCTCGCTTTGTCCTTTCGGACGAGCAGGGGTTCTTCTGTCTTTGATTCATCGTTTATGATGTCAAGGAACTGCTGGTTCATGTCCTGGAACTGGGGATACGTGGGCACATCCACGCCCGCTTCGATCTTCTGCAGCATCGCGTCCCTGAGGATGTTAAGGAATTCCGGGTCGTTCCTTTTTACAGCCTCGGATATCCAGGGTCTGGTCACGTCTTTCGGCAGGGGGTAGCTGCCGATGTCGTCAAATAAGATCATATGTTGCTGATTGTTCTGGGCGGGCTTATACTTATTGAAATTTGTTAATGTTGCTGTCACCAGCGCGATACTGTAAAATTAACGCTATTGCTCGTGCCATTTTGATTGACAATAAATACAGGATATGTTTGAGTCTTCTCCCCGGCTTTAAAGAATATGCCTATGTCAGGACATACCGTGACCGGGGTTGTTTCAGGTAGAGGAAATGCACACACACCTAACAATTCAGGCATTACGAATTCAATAATCCTGCCGTCATGAGATACAAGGTTGTTAATGTAACCAATTTTAAAGGGATTAGAGCTGTTCCCAGGTTTCAACCTGAAGGCGACGTTATTATCTTTGGCAGTAAAACCTGTACCAGTGATAACTACTTTTGTTCCAATAGTTCTAAGATCGGGTTGAATTGATATGATAGTAGGTTTGGTGTCATTCGATGGCGGTGTTTGATTAACTGGAGATACAGGTGTTGTAGGAACCGCACCCGTGCCATTAGCTTGCACTTCCACCAGGAAGCCGTAGCTTGCAGAACCCTTATCTTTCCACCAGGCGCCAATACTCAGAACGTAAAGCCCGGGCTCAAGCGACAGCTCTATATCCTGCTCACGCTCAAGAGATAGAATGAAAAGCTTTTCTTCCCTCTCTTTCCACCAGCGCCAACCACGCGCACTGAAATTAAGTTCATCTTCGTCCTTAACCCGAACGACATTGAGCCGTAGCTCATAAGGGGGTTCCTGAAGAGGCAAACGTATATGTGCTGTAAAAGGTGAACTTGCAATCAGCGGTTCCTGCGCTGTCGGGATGCCTATCATGTCTACGCAGAGACCTTTCCAGGCTCCCATCCAGCAATAGCTGCCTATTCCCGAAATCTGTTCTTTCCCATCTATCTTAAGGATAGCTGGCGGCGGCTCTATTTCTTTTTGGGATATCAAATATACACTTATTGCAATTAAAATTACAATTGCTAAAATTGAAAATATGGTTCTCTTGTTCATGGTTTTCTTCTGCATATCGTTACAACCAGTGAACTGATTACGGCAAGCATAATACCGAATCCTGGCGCCTCCGGGCTTGCCTGCGCCGTCGGTGTTGGAGCAGATGTCTCAGCTTCCATCTCAGATTCCACAGGCGCTTCGATTAACTGAACGCCGCTCATTGGCGTAGTCCAGTCGAGCTTCAGCCTCACAGCATCCGCTCCTGCGCCAACAAAAATATTGACGACCTTGGCTGTAAAGAGCGAAACTTCGCTGCCATCTGGATTCCTGCCCCTGAAGGTAATGGATTTTCCTGTTTCGATCCTTGCATCCTCAAGCTCTTTTCCCTGATATGATGAGGAAATCAGGATGAAATACGGCGCTGCCGTTTTATCTACAGCCTTGATAGAGAGCTTCCAGCCCTCATTTTCCCAGGTATCGCCTACGACAAGCATCTTTTCTTCAGAGCTCCAGGTTTCTGTTTTTATTGGAGGCGTAGTGGCAACAGGTGAAAGGAGTTTGTCTATTATAACAATAACTTCATCTCTATCTGAAACTGGATGTTTCCCTAAATCCCTGTACAGTAGAATGAATATGCCTTTTTCTACTTCCGCATCTTCGAGCATCAAAAGGGTTTTCTCGCCCACGCTAAAGTTGGCGGCGCCCGCAGTTGCATTTGTACCTTGCTCAACCCTTACAGTGATTTCACCTTTCGGCAGTGGATTCTTCAACCATTCATCCACGCTTATAACTACATCTGTATACTCAGTGCCTGGGCGCAGTTCCTTTACAGTGCTTGTGACGATTCTGTCAGCGAAATATACCTGATTGTATATCGAATACGGTCCCAGCCTGTACATCCTTTCGGTTTGGTTTAGCTGACCCGGTGTTCCTTCAGCTTCTGCTGTCAAGAGTGCAGAGCCTATATTTGAGAATAGACCGACAGCAAATATCCCAAGCAAGATATACACTGCAACTTTTTTAATCATATTAGACATTCAAATTCCTCCATTTTAAGCTAAGGCGGTATCCTCATTTCAGAACTTACCACCTGATCCATCCACCTTGCAGTTACAACCACTCTGTATCTATCTCCTATCTTGCCTTTCACAACTATAGGGGACATTAAATATTTTTCAGCCGATGGCTCATCCTTAGCGAGTTCGATGATTACAATGGGTGCAAACGTTTCAGTAAAAACAGTGGTTCTTGCCCCGGTTACAGGGTCATAAGTGCTATTGCGGTTCTCCCAGACTACGAGGGGTATGAATTCGTATACTTCTTTAATGTTAAAAGAGTAAGTTCTTGTGACGGTTTTTACAGGGGTAATCGTTAATTCATTAATCACTGAGATATTAACTGCAACACCCGTTGCAAAGCCTTTTCCTTCTAAATTACCATAAACGGTGTGTATTTCATTAGTTCCATTAATACCTGTATAATTCCAGAGCCTTAGCTCAATTTTTGGAGGCGGTACATTAACTTCTACTGTCCTGGAATCGGCAAGCTTTCCCTGCTGATATACCTCGACCTCGACTTTTTGTGTGCCCGGCACCTGGTATCCTATGCTAACAGTTATGCTGTTACTACCAGGTTTTAATTGAACTTCTTTCTGGGGCTCGGTTGCATCCGATGGTATATAACTCAGATTTTCATGCGCCAGAATTGTAATTCCTTTTAAACTTACCCCTTTCTCGTCCACAAATGCGTTTTTCACGTTCATAATTACATTTACTTCTTTAGGAGCATTGTTTTGCAGGTTGATTTTTAGTTCACTTAGTTGTCCCATCCTGAGTTCTTCAGGCGCTTCCAGGCTTACAATGCTGACATCAGAAGGGGTAAAGTACCAGAATAACACCGCCGCTAATAGCAACACTATTGTTATTATTGCCCCCCCTACCATCTTATTTTTCATTCTTTTCACCCCCTCACTTTGTCAGCCAGAGCAACCTTATTGGTCAGACCATACTGCCTTTTAACCACTAAGCCTCTCTTCTCAAGATCAGCCAGCATCCTTGAGACCTTTGCTTTTGAGAAATTCAGGGAAAGCACAAGCTCATTCTGAAGCATTTCGCCGTCGTGGTCTGCGATTTCCTTAACCAATTTCTTCTCATCGCCTTCAAGTGCTGTTAAGACCGCCTCGATTAACTGCGTCCCTTCTTTGACATGCTCTGCAACAGCTATATCGGTATGAGGAGCTGGGATTTCTGCTGGTTTTTCTTCCATTATCATGCTTTTAACCTCGCGTTTTCCTACTGCAAGCAGGGTTGTGAGAATGTACGAGAGCACCATGCCGCCAATTGTAGAGCCAATGACCAGAACGTATGCATCGTTCTTTGTGTAGGTGTATGGAAGTTCAAGGATTTTGAAGGAACCATCGCTTATCTGGATGATCGATGGCTTGGTGGCAAGCAGCATGCTTGTAACGATAACGCCTGCTACTATCAGCACAGCGCCTGCCAGTACAATCGTCCCTATTTTCCTTGAGATAATCAATTTAGCACCTCAACTTAAGCTCTCAATTGTACCTCCTTTTAAATAAATAGATTGTAGATAGAATACTTATTGTAAGGACAGAATCAAAACCCGGCGCTTTGGGAGTTACTGCTAATGTTGCGGGTTTTGCTATCTGCGGTGTTGCTGTCAGGGCTAGTTCAGGTGATGATTGTTCAGATGGCAGTTCCTCAACCGTGATGGACTTGTTTGCCATTCTAAAACCCTGTTTGGCAGCACTTAACTTGAGATTTCCCGCTTCTTTGAAGCTATATTTTAGAAATCCACTCTCATTGGTTTCGCCTATTTCACTGCCATTAAGAAAGATTGTTGCATTTTCAACAGGCTTTGACATGGATTTTACTTCAATAAAAACATCTGTTCCCTGTTTGATAGAACTGAGGGAATAAATAGATAAGATTTCATCATATCCTCTCAGTTTTATTATTGATACATTCCATGCTCTCATTTCTATATCTGAAGAAGAGCCTATAATCAATCTGCTGCCGTCCGGACTCCAGCCCCCTGTGATTACATTGTACGGCTCTTTAGAAGTAAGCTGTACACGCTCCGTACCATCCGGGTTACTTAAAAAGATATGAGCTTCATAATATTCTTTCCTTGCCCAGAATGTATCAAAATCCACCTGTTTCCCTGTTCCAGGTTCTGTAATAGCTGAAAAAACAATTTTATCGCCTGAAGGATTCCATGCAGCCACAGGTCGCTCAAAAAACTCTCCCCAGCCTGTTAATGCAAGCAATGTCTTTCCGGTCCCATCGGGGTTCATGGTATATAAGCTGTATTTAGGCTGTTCCACAAAAGCTATTTTTTCAGCATTCGCCTTTCTATCCTCTTTTAAAATATTTTCTAAATTCATCCCATCCGCAGCTACCGTAGTAAATTTATTTAAATCCCCTATATAAAAACCCTGCCAATGTCCTGCATCGGGTAAAAATGCTAAAATCGATTCAATATCCGAGAGATTGGTTCCAATGGCTCTTAGCCCTGTTCCATCAGGATTAACCACTACAAAACGAGATCCATTAGGTCGGTTTAACAGAAAAGCTATTTTATCGCCACCCTCAATCCATGTAGGATTCGCAATCCTTGCACCTTTTGATTTTAAGAATCTTGACGAGACGATTTTTGCCAACCCGGTTCCGTCTGCATTCAGAACATAAACTTCATTTATTTCTTCCGATTGACTCCAACCGACCATAGAGCGAATGAGAATCCTTCCACCATCGGGACTCCATTGGACTGGTTCCATAAAATACCTGCCTGGTTTCAGAGAAACTTCTTTAGAATCATTAACAGTATGTGGTTTCACAATGTCTGTAATAATTCCAGCAAAGATCATGCTAAAACCGGGTGTTTTAAGTGCATCCGCTGTCGCTGCAGGCTCTTGGGTCGCATCAACTGTTTGCTGTGGCGTAGCCACTTCTCCCAGGTTGATATTTTCAGACGCTCGAATAGGCATTGTTCTGTCGTATCCTGACAGCTTTGCTATGAGTACCTCATTTCTTGATGTCTGACCATTTCGAGATTCGATCAAGAGCCTGCTCCCATCGGGGCTCCAGCTTCCACCCAATCCGCTCAAAGTGTAACGCTTACTTTCGCCAGTTGTAATTTGCACGCGCTCAGTGCCGTCTGGATTAGCTATGAAAACATGTTCCCCTTTTGCTGTGCTTGAAGAAAAGGCAATTTTACTTCCATCTGGACTCCATGTGCCTCCCCAGCAATCACCGAACTGCCTGAGAGTAGTACCATCGCTGTTTACAATCCATAGATTCTTTCCACTGAATGCTATTCGTTTTCCATTATGGCTCCATGTTACAGCACCGAGAAAAGATTCATTTACATCACTGGCAAGTTGCTTTATGTTAGATCCATCTGCATCTGCTACGTACAATTTTTCTGATTTTACTATGTACTTTCTTTCTGATTTTTCGATGTCTGTTACCACAAAAACTGCTTTAGTTCCGTCAGGACTCCACATAAAATCCTTCTGCCAAGAGAATTTAGAGAGGTTTGTAATAATCGAAATTATACCTGAAAAATTTGTACCAAGAGCATTCAACCTGTCTTCATTGGGGTTTGCGAGCAAATAGAACCCTTCCGTTCTTGGCACGGATATACCGATAGCAATTTTATCTCCCAATGGACTCCACGGGTTGAAGGGACTCCATGGGTTGTTGCCAAGTGGAGCAGATAATCCTATCGGCGTGCTGCGGTTGTTGATCTCATTCGATACTATTTTTGTAAGATTGGTTCCATCTGCGTCTAACGTGTATATAGCATCTATCCCGTTTCTATTGCTGGGGCGAAAATTAATGTCATCTTTATACCATCCTATCGAGCTTCTTATTAGCAGCTTGCTTCCGTCAGGGCTCCAGAAAGCCTGAGGCGGAATGAAATTCCTCCACTCGGGCGCCGCGTTAACAGATCTTGCAAGATTGAGCGTAGCCGGGTTGACAATAGATGAAATGGAAGTCATATTCTCTATATGAAGAGCATTTTCCTCTGAAGCATAAGCTGGCGCTAACACCATAACCAGCGCAGCAAATACAAAACAAAATTTTAAGATACTCATATTCCTGCCTTCCGGGCCGTACGGTATTTTTTTAGCCTGCCGTCCTTCAAGCACGCCACCATACCTGCATAAAGCAGGATATCAAGATGGTACAATACAGCCCCTCGACCAATGTTAGTTTCACGTATTATTTTTTGAGGATATGCCTCCGGATTTTCCTTTATATATCTGAAAATGGCGGCGCGGGACTCATTTTCAAGTATGTTTCCATCAAAAAGCCATCTCATATAGCCTACCTCGAAAAAATCCAACGGCAGGTCACTTGACAGACCCGGCAATCCTTATCATCTCTTCTTTGCTGAGAGAACTGCTAGTCTGGTTCTGACCTTCGTTCTTCCAACTGGAGATGCTCAAACTCAGGTTCCCAATCTTCCAGCCCAGGAGCTTTATGCCATTTTCTTCAGAAAACCGCCCTTCTATCCCATTTATATCTACGATTTCTCTGGTGTCTTTGGGTAAAGTTGACGGTTCTGTTTTCTGTTTGGTTTTTACAACTATTATCTCTTTAATGGTCAACTGCTCGTCTCCATTCTTGTAGGAGAACGATACCATGTCAATGTCATTCGTAGCACCCACGAACTTTGTTCCTCCTACGCTCTCGAACTTGTAGCCGGAAGGAATGTACATGGGTTCAAGAATCCTGAACGAGACATTTGACTGAGCCTGCTGGATTGCTCCTTTTATAGCAATCCCAGAAATCTCTGGGTCAGCCTGCGCCTCCTGGGGTGCTTTCTCCATAACCGGCTCATTAACTTCAGCATTAGCAAATGCATTGAACTTTGTCTTGCTATCTGCAAAGCCCAATGCAACTGCTGCAAGGAGTATCGCTAACACTGTTACTATGGATATTCCGATTAGTATTGATTTTTTCATTTTATCACCTCTATATTACAGCGCATATCTTTGCGCTCTAAGTTATCCAACAGATGAAACAACTGATACGTTTTATGCAAGATGATAGGTGAAACGGTTGCGCAAAACTGAAACCAGTGCCGCTGCAACCCGAATATTGAAATATGCGGTATCCCTAGCAACTTTTAAATAGTCAACATACATATATTGACGCATGTTCCTCCCCGTAAACGACAAACAATTCGAGTTCTGGATCCTCCGGCGCAGCGGTCTTCCCAATATCAACATTGCGCGCTCCTTCAACATATCGAGGCAGGCCGTCTCAAGGGCGCTCCTGACCATGGATGAGCGGATAGAAAAAACACTGCTTGAGATGGCGCGCGCGAACCAGATAGAGGTCACAAGCACGAATATCGATAAAGGCATGCTGTTTGGACGCTCGGTGCCGCTCAACGCAGATGCCATCATTTTCATATCGGCAAAGCACGGGGTACAGGTATGGTACGAGCACGAGGGGGACTGTGGGGCATGTGCAAGATATACGCAGTGTATTGAATTGCTGTGGGATTTCGCAGACGAGATGAAACTCAAGCTTGAGAGGACCGATGACCCCACGAAGCTGGCAGACGAGCTGTTTAGGAAATTAAGGGGATTGGCATGACGATAAATGCAACAGGAAAAATTAGAAAGACAACGGGTTGGTGTCCAAATGAAAATGTTATCAGACGCAAATCTAAAGTTCATATCTTTATTGAAAATATCCTGATAATGGTTCCAATCCCTGATGAGACTACTGTTTTATGGCTCAGTCGGCTATTTGGAACGCTAATCCTGCCCATTGCTTTTATAGCCGTAATCGATATCATCAGCGCTTTCTTTGTCACTTCTCCTCACATTCCACGAACACCAGAACAGTGGTTGGGCTTCCTTACAGCAGTATTTGCAACAACTGGTGCAGGTGCAGGGCTTACAGCAAGGAGCCGCCACTCGATGGAAAGGAAGTTAATGCACATGCTGATTGCAGCACTTGGGGTAGTTATGATTTCCATAGCATTGATAAGGCATCTATTATTTGCTGCCGGTTATTTATGAAAGAAATGGTGGTAAGAGAATTGAATATAGAAATAATTAAAAAATTTATGGGCTGGTGTCCGCTGGTGAACATGAGAAATCCAGCACCCGGGAACGTCATGGGATATACCTGCGTATCTGCACTGGGGGGAAGCGGGCAGTCCGCAGGCAGCGGCGTTATCCATGAGGAGAAAGCTCCTTACAGCAATACAATAAAATCGATAGTAGTACTGGGGCTTCTTGTACTGGCAGTTTCATATTTCTTTTCAGTCTTTGGGCATTTCGTTGGTTTTGAAAATGCACCTGAACAGGCGCAGTTCGCCCTGCTTCTGGCTGTATTGATCTACGCCCTTATAATGTGGGGCTTTTTCAGCATGAAATTCAGGATTACAGATAACGGCGTTGAGGCTGCAATGCCGCCTTTTAAATACAGCATCCCGTTTTCTGAGATCAAAGAGATAAAAACCATAGATAATATCCCCTGGTACGTAGGCTGGGGCATGCGCCTGTGGGGAAGGAGGCTTGCTTTTGTGAGCATGCGCAAGAGCGCAGTGGCGATCGAGAAAAAGAGAGGGTTCTTCAGGAAGCTCGTACTGACTGCCAGGGAGCCGGAGGAGTTTGCCAGGAGAGTAAAGGAGAGACTTGAATGAGCGCATTTAAAAAATTGAAAATGTGGCTGGGCTGGTGTCCGGATGCAGGTATGGCAGGGCAAAAAACAAGGTTTATAGAATACAGGACAGCATCAGTGAACATCGGAGTACCTGTTAAAAAGTGGAAATTCGAATTGCTAAGTTTGGGGCATATATGCACTCTATTGTTTGCGTCTCTGTTTATTTTGCCTAATGGAGCGGATCAGGCATATGACCTTTACAGCAGCCCGTATCTAACGCTCAATTATGGAACGTTTTTTGCAGATATTACCTTGGCGATCGCAAGCATTCTTTTTTCAGCAGCCACTATTATGGTAGTATATAATGTCATCATTTTTAAAAAATTGTATCCTAAACTCTGTTTCTTTAATCTGGTCCTGCTTTCAGGACTGTTTGCGGCAATTATTCTTGAGGCTTCTCTCCTCGGTGATTACAACATGGAATGGAGTATTTACTGGGCATCCATCTTTGCTATACCCCTGTCAATTCCGAGTTTTCTGAGCATAAGGCTCGATAAAGGAAATGGAAGTCAGAGAATAGTAGAAGAAGGTATCGGCTTGGTTGAGATTATTAAACGTTCGATGGGGTGGTGCCCGAACACAGAAACGTTAAACAAGAGAGAGGAGATATGCATGGTACCGTATGAGGGAAAATACATAGATAAAATTAAAGGTATGGGGTTCAGGGAATTTCTCGGTATATTGCATCTGATTTTTGGAATCTGGCTGATAAGTACAGCACTCAGGGTGCTGGCAAAGCCGCAGATTTTTCCCTGGTGGGGCATGGATATAAACGTCGTATCATCAGGAATACTCCTGGCAATAGGCATCTCTTCACTGATGATTTTTTTTAATTTTGTAAAATCTGCCGATGTTCACAGGATACTGGCACTGATAAACATTGCTCTGTTAGTTGTATTCTCCCTGTATCTGAGTATGTTTCTTATTTCCAGTGAGTTCATACCTTCTATAAGTGAATTCATATTTTCTATATTTGATAGACCCTACGGTTACTATGCTTTCGGTACGGCATCTCTGATACTGTTCGCTCTTATTGTGGGAATACCAAGCATCCTTACTTTTTTCAGCAGGCCTGTTGGAGAAAAGAGAACAGGCCTCCTCACAGCAACTCTGCTGGTCCTTATTATTGTGTTCGCATCCGTTGGCGCTTATTACCTTTATTTGAATAAACAAAAAGACGCCATGTTGTTAGAGGAATCCGGGAAAAATGGTGAATATAAGATATATAGATACGAGCCTGGCACGTCCTGGGGTTATCCATATTTCCTTGATTCGGCTGGAGATACTACGGGGCACCAGATTTCAAAAGGGACATATGAAGCGATGCAATTCTTACGGAACAAAGAGACGGATAAGGTTATATCATGGTGGGACTTCGAACTGGAGATCAAAGCCGCAGGTAAGGAGCCTGTGATTAGCTACGCCTCAGATGATATAAAACTGACAATAGCGAGACCTGCATCTTTATATGATAAATTCGAACCTGATGAGAAAGTGGCTGATGTTTCCAGGTTTTTCACCACGGATTCCGAGGATGAGGCAAGGGGCATTGCCGAGAAATACGGGGCTGATATAATATACATATCAAGACAGAGGATGAGTAGTTTATTCTATGTCATGCTAATAGCGGCAAACCCTGATTTCAGCATCCAGAACAACCCCGATATTCAAAGGCCCGGAGCACTTGAGAAAAGATTCTACGAGCCATCGGTTGCATATAGGTTCAATAACGGCGCTGAGATGAAATACTTTGAGAAAATATTTGAGAACAATGATGTGTATATCTATCAGTTAAAGAAATAATCAGCAGGCATCATTCGATCAGCACCACATCAACCTCTTCGCCGGCGCTCAACCCTTCAACATTGGGAGGTATTATCACGAACCCGTCGGCCTTTGAGACCGAGCTCAGTATCCCCGCGCCAGAGGTCGCAAGCGGAATGGCTTTTCCATCTTCTAATCTCACGCGTGCGAATGTTTTATATCCTATCCTTGAAGTAATTTTTTCAGATAATGCGGCACGAACACACCTGTCAGGCTCATCTGGCAGACTTGCGAGCTTCCGGAGCGCAGGACGTGCAAAGAAGTACAGCGCCACGATGCCTGCGACTGGGTAGCCCGGCATGCATACAACTGGCTTGCCGCTGACAACACCAAGAGCCGTGGGCTTGCCCGGACTTATGCCTACGCCATGGACGAGCAGCTCTCCCATGGAACCGACAACTGAAGGGACGTAATCCCTTTTCCCCACGGATGTCCCGCCGCTTATAATTATCATATCGGCATCAAGATTCGATTTAATAGCCTCCTTTATCTTTTCAGGGTCATCGGTCACGATATCAATCAGCCGCGGGAGCCCACCCCATTTCCTGATATACAGTGAAGCCATCAATCCGTTGGTCTCAAATACTTCTCCTGCCTTAAGTTCCCTCTCCCCCCTCGGTACAAGCTCCTCGCCTGTCGGGATAATTGCCACAAGGGGTTTTCTCAATACATTTACGCTGAGGATTCCAAGTGATGCAAGAACCGCTATATCGCAGGGGCGCAGCCTCTGGTTTTTTCTGAGCACAGCCTCTCCTCTCCGTATATCCTCTCCTATCTCCCCGACGTTCTTGAGCGGGTGGACCTGCGCATATATTTCAACGCTTCCATCGCCGGGGATTGTATCCTCAAGCATTACTACGGCATCCGCACCCTCAGGTACAGGCGAACCTGTATGCACACGGGCGCACGTACCCTTCCCGACAGGCTGCCCAAGGCTGAGTACAACTGGCGAGCCGCTCCCAGCGCCCAGGGTATCAGACGCCCTGACGGCATAACCATCCATAGCAGCGCGCCTATAATGAGGCACATCCACGCCTGCGATTACATCCTCTGCAATGCTCCTGCCGTCGCAATCCTCGATCGGTAGAAGCTCATGCCCGAAAACCGGGAGGATCGCCTTTAAAAATATCTCTTTTGCCGCATCAGCGTTCATTCTCTTTTTGAACATCATCCACCTGATACCGGAGGGAATATGGCGATCTCATCGCCGGTATGCAGCTCTGTCTCCATGCCGTTAAGTCCGGAAATGTCCCTGCCGTTCAAAAAAACATTCATGTAAGGCCGAAGTTTCTCACCGTTAAAGAGCAGGCTCTCCAACCCTGGAAATTTTTTACAGATCTTATCGAGAATTTCTCTCACGGTCATGCCCTCAAGTACAAGCTCTTTTGTTTTAGTATGTTCCCGCAGGTTTGCGAAAAACCTGACCCTGATCTTCGGCATAAATTAAGAATGTCTCCTTAAACCATAAATGCTATGAATACGTTCAAACTATGTTATATTAATGGATAAAAGAGATCTGGCTTTATACCTGGGTTTTATTCTAATCGTCGTCCTTGCGTTCTCCCTGCGGCTTTACAACCTCGATGAGAGGGTATTCCACCACGATGAGGCTGCAGTAGGCTATTTCACGTACAAGCTCTTCAACGACGGGACTTATTCTTACGACCCCTCATTCCACGGTCCTTTCATGTACTATGTTACTTCCGAGATGTACAGGCGCTTCGGGGATACCATATATTCATCCCGTCTCCTTCCCGCGCTTCTCGGGGCCTCGATGCTCTTCCTGCTCATCCCGCTCAGGAGATACTTAGGGGCAAGTGGGATGGTACTGGCAGCATTTTTCTTTGCCGTCTCACCATCGTTCCTCTATTACTCGCGGTTCTACAGGGAAGATATCTTCATCTCTTTCTTTACCCTGCTGATGCTGGTAGGCGCTGTCAAATATGCCGAGAAGTATGCTGAAAAGAGATATTCTTTTTTAAGGGTTCTTTATTTATCCCTGGCAGGCATTGCGCTTGCATCCATGGCTGCGCTTAAGGAGAACGCCTATATCGCAATGGCACTGATAGCGTTCTTTTTACTGCTGCTTTTTATCAGGGAGAAATGGTACGTGGGTTTGCCTGAGCGGATCAAAAGCAGGGATGGACGAATGCTCATTCCAGCCGCTGAGGGATTATTTTTCATTCTCGTTACCCTGATAGTTTTCTCGCTCTTTTACACAGGAGATGTCTTTAATTTCTCAGGCATGAAAATGGCAGTTGAAAAAGCTGTGACCCACTGGTACGAGATGCATAAGATAGAGCGCATCGGCGGACCTTACTTCTTCTACCTTCCGATAATCGCACTGTACGAGCTTCCCGTGCTGATCTTCGGCGTGCTCGGAGCGGCGTACTACGGCTTCTGTGACAAGAGAAAAGAGAAGCTGCTGATCTTATTCCTGATATACCTGGTGGCAGTGGATATAATGTATATAATAGCGGATTATTACCCCGCATCGAGCAAATATTTACCCATCTCGTATATCCCGGCAGCCATCACCATATTTCTCCCGCTGCTGGTTTTCGGCATCCTCTCTGTCCTTCGGTCCCGCAACCTGTTCTTTTCTTTCCTCATCTACTGGACGGTCATGAACCTTGTGGTTTATTCGTACGTGCAGGAGAAAGTCCCCTGGCTGGTACTGAACCCGCTTTTGCCTCTTGCTATAATGGCAGCAGCTTATGCCGGAGAGCTCATCCCCAGGCTGGAGCTTAGATCCCCGATAGGGGCTGCTGCTCTTATTGTCCTTGTTATCAGCCTGTCGTATTTCGCTTATTCAAGCGTTCTTTTGAACTATTACGATTATACCAATCCTGCAGAGCCCCTTATCCAGGCGGCACAGCCTCCGCAGAAGTATTCCCTGTTCCTTGACAAGTTCTTCGAGATATCTTCCCAGTACCAGAACCAGTCTACTGTGGTGCAGGTCATGGATAATGAGATGGAGACGCAGTTCCTGTGGTACCTGCGCCACTACGGAAATGTTAAATGGAAAGTGAAGCCCGATGCAGAGCTTAACGCCCCGCTGATAGTGGTGCACGATTCTGACGGGAATGAGACAGAAGCGGATGTCGTCCAGCGCAACCTCAGCATCGGTTATGAGAGGCTTGACAGCGCAAAGATGTCGTGGTACTGGTTTAAAACCTCTGATATTAATCTGGACTACTGGCTCTTCAGGAAAATGGACGGACCGCCGGGTGAGTACAGGTTCGTTCTGTTCTACAAGCCCATGGTGATCAATGGCAGTGCTGGCAGGTAGCGCTCATACGCAGCAATATATTGTAGCCATCGCAGGGTCCCTTGATCTATAGCCCGGTCTATTGCCGTCGAAATGCTCGTCTGTCACCGTCAGGCTCGATATCCCTGATACCCGGAAAAGCTTCCATCCCTCTGGCTTACCGGATAAGCTATACCCTTCTCTCTGATAAGCTCTCAGCATTTCGCTGCCTGAAGCGCCCATGCCGTAGCAGAACGGCTCCAGTATGCGGAGACCGCCGCTGTAATCGATACGGATGACCTGCTTTGAGCGAATAGCAGAGCAGATAACCGGGCTCATATCCTGTGCTCTCCTCTTTTCAGAATAATATCATAGTTCCAATATTGCATCGTACCTCCACTTCCAATTTATCAGATACAATTTTCTTTGTAGATAAAGAGGTAAGTAATTATCTATTTCACCTGCTTGGATCCTTCAAATAGATTTAATTATGTATGTCCGTCTGCGTAAGGTTTAATAGGTGCCAGACCAAACCAATAATTGGGGAGGTGAATAACAATGGTCAAGGAATTCGAGTGTAGGGCCACAGGTACTGATTGTCCATTCATGGTTAGGGACGAGAATGAGAGTGAGCTGGCTTCACTGGCACAGCAGCATGCCAAGAGTACACATCAAAAGAGTATGTCAAGGGAAGATATACTCAGATCAGCAAGGGACGTGTAGGCAATTATTGCCTACCCTTTTTAGGAATTAATCTGAAAAAGATTATGGGATAGCGCGGATTTGAACCGCGGTCTAAGCGTCCCAAACGCTCAAGGATGGACCAGGCTACCCTACTATCCCGTCGGGCGTCTAATCTACAGCCTGATAAGATAAAAACCTTTACTCTCGTTACAGCCAATTATTTACGATGTTCTTCTTCCATGCCCTGCCTTATGCCCCATGGTGCCCACATCAAACCCAGTATGGCTATCATTACAAGAAGGACGACCAGAACAACGGCAACTTTTTGAAAAAGGCTAAATGACGCAGCGAAGAACGCAACGTAAATTATTGCAAGAATTAACCCGCCGAATAAAACCACTATGGATACAGCGACTCTTGGTGCAAGTCCCGGCGGAACTTCTCGATTTTCACTTTGGCTCATATACCATTCACCTCCTCCCAGTATCTGTCGGATTTTAAGTAACTTCCACCACTCTTATGATGGAGCGTATTTCTTATGAATCTATTGGATTATTTTCATGTGTCAGGCTGACTTTCTTAAATATGCGTATTGCAAAATTATACACATATTTATGAAATATCTATAAGAAAGCTACAGTTATGTAACCGCATAAAAGGACTTTCCTCTTAACAGCCGCACCAACAGATATTAATCCTGAAATGTACAGTATAAATTGAGGTGTCAGGAATGCCAACAATTGTTCATTTTGACCTGCCTGCAGATGATATAGAGAGAGCGAAGAAATTCTACGAAAAACTGTTTGATTGGAAATTCAATCAAGTGCCGATGCCAGAACCCTTCTACCTTATTGAGACCAAAGATCTGAATTTCAGCGCCTGTTTCTAGTTTTTCTTCTTCCTGCGTACTTACGATTTAGTTTATAAACAATCATGTGCATCTTCGGTCATATGGTAGGCGAACTATGCGAATACTGCGGAAATAAGTTCGATAAGCGAGGTATAGGCAGACATCGCGCATCATGCCTCAAGAAAAAACAAAGAGAGCAGGAAGCGGCTGAGAGCCACAATGGGAAAGCTGTCCGGGATGCAAAGATCCGAGAGCTGTTCGAAAAGGCAAAACTGCTGGAGCACATGCTCGATGATTTATCTTCTCAAATTGTTCAATTGATCAAAGAGGCTGAATGAGTGACCGGGACGGGCTCCCTAAAGAAATAACCATCAGTTTCTGAAAATGTGTGTGCTTTGAAGATTTGGTTTCTCCGTATCATATTTTATCGTCTTCCTTCCAAGATGCCTTACCCAGCTGGAAGAGCCTCCGGGCAATCAGGATGAGCCATATCTCCAGAGGCACGAGGGAACCGAGCGAGAAGAGGAGACCGATCATCCCTGCTGTGGGCGGTACTAACGACATTACACCCAGCAGGATTCCAACAGAAGCGGTCACTTTGCCAAAGAGCGTGCTCCGCAGCATGACCACTGCGATGATCAGCAGGGCAACGCCCTCGAGTATGTATCCCACGTCGAAAGCAGTACCAGTCCAGATGGCAAGCATCGCCTGCCCTGCTGCCAGGAACATGGCTCTCTGCTCATCTGTTGTGGCAGCCGCGTATTGGTCGCTGAGGGAAAGCATGTTGAAGGCCGTGCTCGATGCGAAGTAGGCCGCTATCCCCAAGAAGCCTGTTGTCCTGAAAGAGCATGAACCAGTCGATGACTGTACCCGGTGGCGGATAGATGATAAAGACAATGATCTGGATTGGAATGAGCATTGCCACGATCAGGGCAGCCGTTCCGCCGACTCTATAGAGACTCTTCCAGGTGGGGTCTGCAGTTTCGGCATCAGTAACCTGATTTAGTTTTAAGGGCGACATTTAATCATCCTCCTTATTTTTGGGCGGTTACAGGCAGACCTTTGATGGCAATCCTGGCGCTGCGCCACCAGATGACCGCCTTTACCTTTCAAGCTGTCCGCGATGCGCCCGGCGGCATAGCCAAAGAGTTTTGCTATAAACATTTTCAGGTATTTTGCTGAGGAACTCCTGGATAGCCGGTGTTGGTTTGCCCCCCTGGGTAGGTGAACCGACTATGAGAAGGTCAATAGATCCCAGTTCGGAGGGTTTCACCTCTCCCGCACGGAGTACTTTAACCTCACCGAATGGGGTAATAGCTTCGGCTACAGCCCTGGCGATCTTCTCCGTATTTCCATAGACCGAGTCATAGATAATTAATACCTTCATCCCATATTCTTTATTTGACTCTTCCTTTAATAATGTTCTCTTATGTTTCTGGAAGTAAGTGATTGGCACGCAAAAAAGTTAATATTCTGAAGATTTAGAGCTTATCCGAAAAGTATTGTGGCTATACAATGGGCAATATGTTTTACTCGTCAGGGAACATTCAAATTTAGCTAAAACTTTTGATTGATAGGTATAAATATCAATGCTTCAAATATCAAATTAGCAATTGAGTGGAGGGTAACAAATATGGCAGAAATACCAGATGCTGCTGAAGTAGGTAAATTAATTATGGAAAATGACAGGGTTCGAGTGCTGGATTTTAAGGTCAAACCTAACGAAAAAATTCCAATGCATAATCATTCCCATGACTATTTAGTCTGTTTTCTGACTGATGCTAAGGTTCAATTATGAGACATAAACACTTGACGAAAATCGGTGTTCAAGGAATAAACGTAACTGTAATCAACTATAACCCGTACTTGAAAAGTACATAGTTTGAGAGCGTTTTTTGCCTATGAACCTTTCTCACTCGCGGAACAATCTTTTGGTAAAAGCGAAGTGAAAGCATTCTCTCAAAAATACATCACAAAAGCTATTTGAGAAAACAAAGCCTGTAATAAAGCAAATGGTATGATCGAACAAAAAATAAAGCTCTTCGGCATTTCAGGCAGTCCCCGGAAAGCCTCGACCGACTACGCAGTGAGGGAGGCGCTCCGGTACGCCTCTGAAAAGTTCCCTGTGGAGACAGAATACTTCTCAGCCCAGGGAAAGAAACTCAACTTCTGCATCCACTGCGACTACTGCATACGGAACAGGAAGGGCTGCATCCATGGCGACGACATGGAGCAGGTCTATGAGAAGCTGAAGTGGGCTGATGCGCTCCTCATCGGGACGCCTGTGTACCAGGGCATGGTGAGCGGTCAGACCAAGGTGATAATGGACAGGTGCAGGGCTATTGCAGCGCAGGACCCGCACTTTATCATGAACAAGCCCGGAGTAGCGCTTGCCGTCGGCGGAGATCGCATGGGAGGGCAGGAGCCTTCGATACAGGCGATACTCAACTTCTACGTCATAAACGAAGCCATTCCCGTGGGTGGAGGCTCGTTCGGCGCGAACCTGGGCGGGACGCTCTGGTCAAAGGACAGGGGCGCCGAGGGAGCAAAAGAGGACGAGGAAGGCATGAAGAGCATGCGCAGGACCATCAACAGGTTAATTAATATGGCTTTAATGATCAAAGAGAAAAGACAGGAGTGACAAAGATATGACCTTCAGGATCGCATGGGGAATAACAGGCTGCGGCGATTATCTCAAAGAAAGTATAGAGATAATGAAAGAACTCACCAGAGAATATGATCTCGAAATAAGAGTGTTTCTATCGCAGGCAGGTGAGACTGTGGTGAAATGGTATAAACTCTTCAATGACCTGAAATCCAGCTTTCCCATGACCGTTGTAGAAAAAAACCCAAATAACCCGTTTTTAGTTGGGGACCTGCAGCTCGGTAAATACGATTTTCTGCTCATAATGCCCTCCACCTCAAATACTGCAGTGAAAATAGCTACAGGCATATCTGATACCCTGCTCTCCAATGCCGCGGCGCAGGCTATGAAAGCTAAAGTGCCGGTCTATATCTTCCCTGTTGACCAGAAAAGGGGAGAAGTCACAACAAATCTTCCGAACGGTAAAAAACTGACCCTCACGATGCGCGATGTGGATATCGAGGCTGTGGATAAGCTCAGGAAGATGCCGGGGATAACCGTGATGGGGCATCCGGATGAGATAAGGGGGATAATCAAAAAGCATCTTGAAGGCAAGAAGTAATTCAGTGCTTTTCATACTCAAAGTAACGGCATGCGTTATCTCTGCACCTGATTATTCTACCCTTCACTTCGTTCCCGGTTATTTCAAGCTCCATTGCGCTGGGTTCAGCTATGCCGGGGACTGTCGCGCATATCAGGATATCTGCTTCCATCTCCTGAGCAAGGTAGCGAAGACCGTCTGTGCTATAAGTTTCCCTAAACCCTTGAGTTCATTATAGCATTCGAGGGTCTCAAAATCCCCTGCATGGATTATGATATCAGAGCTTTTCAGGATATGTATCAGGTCTTTCGGGAGAAGAGCCAGCAGCGAGCGTCCTGGTTTTATGTGGGTATCTGACAGGATTATAATCTTCATAAACACGAAGAGGTTGTTGGATCAGATTAATTCATCTTATCAGCCTGAGATTGTGTGGGGATGGTAATTTAGATGTTTACTCGACAAATAGATAGCAGAGAAAACAATTAATATCCGAACGGATAAAGAACTATCAGAGAAGAATTTTTAGAAAAGGGGGAGAATATGGGACAAAAAAAGACAAAAGAGGAGATATCAGAATCTAAGGAAGCTCTGAGGAAAGAACTGGTTGAGCATTTCCGGGAAAAGCGGGAGGTTCTGCGGCAGCAGTGGGTCCAGCAGATGACTGCGAAAGGATTGCTTGCGGGTTTAACCCAGGAAGAGATCGAGACCGAATCGATGACAATCTACGATACATGCGTCGTCTGTCTGGAGACGAACCGGTACGAAGGCGCCCAGGCATATGCCACGCGCATGGCTGAACGCGGCGTTCTGAGAGGGATGACGACCGAACAGATAATCGGGGGATTGCTCACGCTGCGCGACGTCTACGGGCGCAGTCTGTTCGAGCGGTACCAGCAGGATATGGAGCGTCTGTCGGCTGCCCTGGATATCTACGAGCCTGTAGCCAACAAGATCCTCTCTATTGTTGCGCTCGCGTTCGTCGAAGAGCGCGAGAAGATCGTCCGCCAGCAGCAGGAAGCCATACGTGAGCTCTCAACCCCTGTACTTCAGGTACGGGACAGGCTGCTCATCCTGCCGATCATAGGCGTGATCGATTCCCTCCGCGCAAGACAGCTTACCGAGCAACTGCTTCGCGCCATACGCTCAAACCGTGCCAAGGTAGTGGTCATGGACATCACGGGTGTTCCGACCGTGGACTCAAAGGTCGCCAACCACCTGGTACAGACCGTGGATGCATCCAGGCTCATGGGCGCGACCGTGGTTGTCACAGGCGTATCTCCCGAGATCGCACAGACGCTCGTTACCCTGGGTGTGGACCTGAGCAAGATGAACACAGTAGGCGATCTTCAGGGAGGCATTGAAGCAGCTGATCGGTTTTTAGGCTACAGGGTTATCATGGAAGATACTACAGGCTTGACGATCCCAAAACAAAAGGTGTAGCGGCAATGCTGGTCCCGATACTCAAACAGAGCAATTACCTGATCGCCTCCATTCAATCAGAGCTCAGCGACGACGACCTGCTGAGACTGAGGGAGAACCTGGTGAGGCAGGTTAGCAAATTCCGCTCGACAGGGGTGATCATAGATGTTACTGCGCTTGATGTAATGGATTCGTTCGCAACCCGCACACTGCGCTCCATTGCGCATATGGTCAGACTGCGCGGGGCAGAGACCGTCATAGTCGGGATACAGCCTGAGGTTGCGTTTGCCATGGTGCAGCTTGGCTTGAGGCTTGAGGACATAGCTACTGCGCTTGACCTGGAGGAGGGTCTTGCATTCCTTGACCGCAAAACAAAAGGGGACGGCAGGCGTGGCGGATGAAGTGAGAATACCTATCAACTCCGAATACGATATCGTGACCGCCAGGAAGATCGGGCGGGAGCTGGCGGCGCAGATAGGCTTCTCATCCGCAGAACAGGTCGCAATCGCCACTGCTATTTCCGAGATAGCGCGAAACATCGTCCAGTTCGCCAGGCACGGGGAAATGTCAATAGGCATTGTCCGGCAGGGCGACAGACGCGGCATCGTTATAGTCGCCCGGGATGAAGGACCGGGCATCCCTGACATCAATTTAGCGATGCAAGACGGGTATTCGACAGGGGGAGGTCTGGGGCTGGGTCTGCCGGGTTCCAAGCGAATGATGGATGAATTTGATATTATCTCGACCGTCGGGAAAGGAACTAAAGTAACTATGAAAAAATGGATACGAAAGAATGCCTAATGCTCTGATAGAGTGGGGTGTAGCCATAGTGCCGCTGCCAGGGCAGGAGATATCAGGTGATATGCACATCGTCAAACTGATCCCTGAAGGTGCTCTTATAGCCGTAGTGGACGGACTGGGGCACGGCTATGGGGCAGCTGCCGCTTCTGAGATCGCGATCGCCACTCTGGACGCCTATGCCCGCGAACCAATTATCTCGCTTATCAGGCGCTGTCACGAAGCGCTTAGGGGAACACGCGGAGTTGTAATGAGCATAGCCTCATTGAGCCTACACGACAGGACTATGGTGTGGCTCGGTGTAGGCAACGTTGAAGGGGTGCTGCTGCGGGCGGATGAGAAAGAGACCCGCCAGCGGGAGGATTTACTGCTCCGCGGCGGCGTATTGGGCTACCATCTCCCGCCGCTTCGGGCATCTACGGTCCCGCTCATGCAGGGCGACACGCTGGTCTTCGCCACCGACGGTATCCGCAGCGGATTTTACAGACGGCTTGACCTGAGCGAGCAGCCGCAGAAAGCTGCCGATAACATCATGGTGCGATGCTTTAAAGGTACAGATGACGCACTTGTACTTGTTGTACGTTTCACAGGACCCGGTCAATGAACGGCACTTCATACGATTTAAAGGAACAGTACGTTTCTGGACTGGAGGATTACCTTGAGGGAAAAGGGGAAATCGCTCTGCAGCAGGCTTATGAGCTCGGGCGCAGAGCGGTTGCTGAAGGACTGGGTATCCTGTATATGGCATCAGTCCACCAGGATGCTCTTGCTCTAGTCCTGCCGCGCGCCAGGACGCCAAAGGAGAGCATACTGATCTTGAATGGAGCTTCTGAGTTCTTTGCTGAGTGCCTTGCTCCGTTTGAGATGTCCCTTCGGGGCTATCAGGAGTCTATCACAAAACTGCGCAGCCTGAACAGGGCGCTTGAGCAGTCGGAGATGAAGTTTCGCTCAGTTATCCAGACAGCAAGGGATGCAATTATTTCAATCGATAGCAATGGCAACATTATCTCATGGAATAAAGGTGCGCAGATGAGCTTTGGCTATACGGAAGAAGAAGTGCTGGGGAAGCCGCTCACCATCCTGATGCCAGAGAGGTATAGAGAAGCTTATCGAAAAAGTATGGAACGATTAAGATTAACAGGTGAATCTCAGTATATCGGGAGAACTTTCGAATTTTGGGGACTGAGGAAAGACGGCAGTGAATTTCCATCCGAGATCTCAATCGCCGTCTGGAGAACAGAAGAAGGAACGTTTTACACAGGTATAGTCCGCGATATTACGGAGCGCAAGCGGGCTGAGGAAGAACTGAGAAGGGCGCACGATGAATTAGAGATGCGGGTTAAGCAGAGAACTGCAGAACTGAAACGGCGGACGGCAGAGTTAGCCCGTTCGAATGCCGAATTAGAGCAGTTCGCCTACATAGCCTCGCACGACCTCCAGGAACCGCTGCGCATGGTCTCAGGCTTTACGCAACTGCTGGCAAGGCGCTATAAAGGCAGGCTGGATAAGGATGCCGATGAGTTCATAGCTTTCATCGTGGACGGAGTGACCAGGATGCAGAAAATGATAGAGGATCTCCTGGCGTATTCCAGGGTCGGCACGCGCGTTAAACCGTTTGAGCCGGTGAGCTGCGAAGAAGTCCTTAATCAAGCAGTTGCTAACCTCAAAGTTATAATTGAAGAGAATGGAGCCGTAATCACACACGACCCTCTGCCAGTTATAACTGCCGATGCTCTGCAGATGGTCCAACTATTACAGAACCTGGTAGCTAACGCCATCAAATTCAAAAGAGAAGAGCCGCCGCGCGTTCATATCTCAGCCGAGAGAAAGGGAGAGGAGTGGATCTTCACGGTGAGGGATAACGGTATTGGTATATACCCTGAATTCTTCAAGCGCCTCTTCCAGATATTCCAGCGCGAACACACTGCAACCGAGTACCCGGGCACGGGGATAGGTCTTGCCATCTGCAAGAAAATAGTGGAGCGCCACGGCGGCAGGATATGGGTCGAATCGGAGGTGGGAAAAGGCTCCACTTTCTACTTTACAATACCTGTGAGAGAAGGAAAATAGCATGTCCTCAGGGTAATCTGGATTTTAACCACTTCTCAACCACATCTTCCAGCTTAACATCCACTTCCTCGATCATGTACCTCACCCTCACAACAGGCTTGTTAAGCGAAAGCAGCCTGCCCAGATCGATGGGCGTACCTGCGACCAGAGCATCGCAATCCGCGGCATTTATAGTATTCTCCAGTTCCTTCATCTGGGCAGGGGTGTATCCCATGGCAGGAAGCACAGTGCCGAGGTGCGGGAAATCCTCATATACTCTGGAGATCGACCCCACGGCATAAGGTCTTGGGTCAATGATCTCTTTTGCCCCGTATTTTTTCGCAGCTATCACCCCGGCGCCGAAAGTCATGCCGCCGTGGGTGAGCGTGGGTCCGTCTTCCACTACCAGGACTCGCTTTCCTTTTATCAGTTCAGGGTTATCGGCGACTACAGCAGACCTGGCTCTAATTATCTTCGCTCTTTTGTTTATGGACTTCACGTTTTTTATTACCAGTTCAACATCCTCTTTCTTAGCCGAGTCCACCTTATTCACGATGACCACGTCCGCAAGCAGTACGTTCACTTCCCCGGGATAGTAGGTAAGCTCGTGCCCGGGCCTGTGAGGGTCGGCGACCACGATATGCAGGTCAGGCTTATAGAACGGGATATCGTTGTTCCCGCCGTCCCAGATGATGATATCTGCTTCTTTCTCAGCAGATGCAAGGATTTTCTTATGATCTATACCGCTGTAAACAACAGTGCCGCAGCAGATGTACGGCTCGTACTCCTCCCTCTCCTCGATGGTGCATTCATGGCGAACGCAGTCATCCATGGTCGCGAACCTCTGGCATTCCTGCCTGCGAAGGTCGCCGTACGGCATGGGGTGGCGCACCACCACGACCCTGAGCCCTCTCTCATTCAGTATACCCACCAGCTTCTGTGAAGTGGGGCTTTTGCCTGAGCCGGTCCTGACCGCACACACGGAGATCACGGGCGTTTTTGACAGGAGCATGGTAGTTTTAGTACCCATCAGCCTGAAATCCGCCCCTGCGGCTAATACCAGAGAGGCTTTCTGCATGACCGCCTCATGGGACAGGTCAGAATATGCCAGGATAACCTGGTCTATGCCATGCTCTTTTATCAGCCCCTGCAATTCATCCTCAGGATATATGGGGATATCCCTGCCGTACAGTGAGCCTGCAAGCTCTTTTGGATAAGTGCGCCCTGCGATCCCCGGGATCTGGGCAGCCGTGAAAGCAACCACTTCGTAATCCTCGTTATCTTTGAAAAAAACATTGAAATTGTGAAAATCACGTCCTGCCGCGCCCATTATAATAACTTTTGTTCTCATGAACTAACCTCGCTGCACACTCATTATCTCTTGATTCATTTAACTGTATTGCTTACTGAGTATTGGCCGATTTGTATAGTCCTGACCGAAATGATTATTATAGTTATGATGATTACTATGTATTGATGGTCCTGAAAAAAATAGTATCATTTAACGGTAAAAATTGTTTTTTCATTGCAGCCCTCTTACTTCTGCTATTTTTATCAGGCACCTTCTTAACAAAAGCCGAGGCTAAAAGCGATAAAATTACAATGGATGTAAAACACCGCATGCTAAATGGCGAAAATGTACCTGTAATAATCCTGCTTGAGGATAATAATTCTTTTAAGGCATTTTCAAAAGGTGAGGCGGTAGCGATGGATGAGATGGCTTCGGAGGGCCAGCGTGAGCTTGCGGTTCTGTTGAACGAAGAAAAAAACATGGGGAAAGCGTCTAAAATAAAGGAACTAAGGATTGCAAATGCCATAGCTATGAAGGCATCGCCGGCTCTCATAGAGAAGCTTTCAATGCGTGATGATATAGCAGGCATAGAGCTTGATCCGGAGGTTAAGATCCTTGAGGATTACCCCGCTCCGGTCTCAAATGAGCAGATCAGTAATGCTACATCTGAAATAAGGCGCATAAACACTACAAACGCCTGGGCACTTGGAATTGACGGCAGCACAATTAACGTGTCTGTGATTGATACAGGGATTAATTCAATGCATCCGGATATTGCTGGACGGGTCGTAAAGTGGGTGGATTTTGTAAACAGCAATCCATCAGCCTATGATGACCATGGCCACGGTACCCATGTCGCCGGTACTATAGGCGGTAACGGGAGCGGAGGAACTACAACGGGCATGGCGCCGAATGTGAGCCTGCTCGGGGTGAAAGTGCTAAATGCAGAAGGGTGGGGCTATCTTAGCGATATGATAAGTGGAATAGAATGGTCTGTTGATAATGGGGCTGATGTGGTAAGCATAAGCCTGGGCGCGGGTAGCTGGACGATATCTAACTGCGATTCGGATAATCCTGTCTTAGCAGCCGCGATCAATAACGCCGTAAACGCCGGCGCGGTCGTAGTGGCGGCTGCAGGGAACGATGGAAGCGGTGTCTCCCAGCCAGCCTGCATCCAGAGTGCGATCGCAGCAGGTGCAGTTGACAGCACAGATACGGCAGCAGGTTTCTCCGGCAGAGGAGCAGCTATGGCTGACCATGGCATAGTTGCACCCGGTGTCGATATCACATCGTTGAACTACCTTACAAATGGTTATTCCGTTCTGTCAGGCACCTCAATGGCCACGCCGCATGTCTCAGGCGCTATTGCTCTTATTCTGCATGCTGCAAAGAAAAATGGCTCAATTCTTATGCCTTCACAGATAAAAAACATCCTGGAAGCGACTTCACTGGATTTAGGCACTACTGGTAAAGATAATATATACGGTGCAGGAAGAATAAATGTCTTTGCGGCAGTTGCTCCGTCCGTTGTTGCAAACCCAACAACCTATCAGGCGACCAGTGCTGCCAGGAACGGCACCGCGATAGTACTGAACGCAACTGTAACAGATTCTATAGCGGGCGTTAAGAATGTCAGCGTGAATGCATCATCTATAAACGCGTCCCTTTCAGAGGTGCAATTAACATACGACTCCGGATTCTGGGTAAATAGCAGTGCGGTAGTTAATGCTTCAGAAGGGATTTACCGCCTCAACATCACTGCGTACAATAATATGGGTTATGTAAATAATTTAACTCAATTATCCGTTACCGTAGATAACACCCCGCCTGTCATTATCAATACCAGTGCAACCCCGTCCCAGATAGAAGCAGGCTCGGGAAGTATCGTATTAAAAGCGAACGTGAGCGACAGCATAAGCGGTGTTGCGCAGGTGACAACGAATCTAAGCGCGGCAGGTGGCTCATCCAGCCACACGATGCAGAATACTGGCGGTACCTGGCAATTGGCGGTGAATACCACTGAGGTCGGGAACTTCTCGCTTGATGTGATTGCCATGGACGGTGCGGGGAACTCAGAGAATACGAATATAGTGATCAATGTGACCGACACGATCCCGCCCATGGCCAGCCCGGCAAGAGCCAGCCCGGATTCTATAAGGGCTAACGGTATTGATCACGCCACGCTGATGGTAAGTGCGAGTGACTTTGCTGGCGTGAGCAGCATCAGGAACATTACTGTTAACCTCAGCAGGATCGGAGGGAATGCGGTCCAGGAGATGCAGGGTTCAGGCGGCATATGGCTGTTCAATGTAACCACGAACGTAACAGGCTTAAACGGCAGTTTGGTCAGGCTCCCTGTGAATGTAACCGATGCGCACAATAACAGCAACACCTCTGCCAGCATCATCCTTGGCATAAAAAAGGCGGTCACAGCTATCCCCGGGACAACGACTTCATTTAATTTCACTGTGGATTCAACTGATTATAATCTCTCGATCACAGTTCCCGAATCAACAGAGCTTTCTGGTGAGCCCCTGGCCGCGCCAGTGGAAGTCCCTGCGCCTGGCGATCTAATCTATGCCGGGGTCGCTCTGAACATATCAGATATGAGCTTTAGCAGACCTGTTCGCATAGGGATAAAATACAATTCTTCCCTCGTATCAGGGAATGAATCAAAACTGAGGCTGTGGTTTTACAATGCATCTTCAGGTAGCTGGGAGATAACAGATAACTCAAGCGTGGATACCCTGAACGAAACAGTTTCCGGGTATACCAGCCATTTTTCCATATTCGCGCCTCTGGCTGATATGACCTCACCAGCCATTTCAGGGGTATCTGAATCCTCGATAGATACGGGCTCAGCAGTAATAAGCTGGACCACGGATGAGGCATCACAGAGCCTTGTAAGGTACGGCACAGGGAGCGGCGCTTATACCTCGGTTAAAGAAAATACCTCAAATACAACCTCTCACAGCATACAGTTAACAGGGTTATCTGCAGGCACCAGGTACTATTACACGGTCAGCAGTACCGACCTGAGCGGCAATATAGCCAACGGCTCCGAAAGGAGCTTTACAACATCCTCCCGGCAGGATGTTGGTGGAGGTGGAGGCGGCGGTGGAGGCGGCGGGGGCGGACCTTCAGGAGAGAACGCCACGAACATAGAGATAAAAGAGAAATACGACCTTTACATCTTTAAAGATAAAACCACGGCGTATGCATTCACAAACCGCAGTAACCCCGTGCTATTTATCAATATAACAGGCAATATCAGCGCAGGAGAGGTCAATGCAGCAGTAGAAGTGCTGAGGAACACTTCTGCGCTTGTAAAGGCGCCGGCTCCGGGTATGGTCTACAGGAACATCAACATCTGGGTTGGTACATCGGGTTTTGCAGTGCCCAGGAATATAAAGAATGCTGAAGTGACCTTCAGGGTTGAGAGGGGCTGGGTCGATAATGGCGGTTCGGATTCGATTGCTCTTGTCCGTTATGATACCGAATGGGTAAGATTATCCACTCAAAAGATAAGGGAGGATGATAAATTCGTATACTATACGGCTCTGACAGAAAAATTCTCTCCATTTGCGATAACCAGGTTTGAAACAGCAGTTCCTGCGCCAGGTGGTGTGGAAATGCAGGCAGTGAATACAATCCCTGATAGTTCTTTGCCCGCCTCAACCACGACCGGGGTACAGCCGCTTGAAGAGAAAGATGAGAGGCATACGTTCTGGAGAATAGCGGTATTACTGCCATTAATACCGCTATTCTTTGCAGTGGTCTATATCCGCAAGAGAAAGAGACAATAAAAGAGCTTCTCACCAAAATCATTATGCTTGCCGTGAACAAATACGCAGGACAAGCAATGAATAAGATCAATAGAATATCGGGAAGGGTATGGAAGTTCGGAGATAACATAGATACGGATGTCATTATCCCTGGCAAGTACCTGCGCACCACGGACATGGGTGTATTTGCTGCGCACGCGATGGAGGGCATAGACCCGCAGTTCCCGCAGAAAGTGCAAAAAGGCGATATAATCGTGGCTGGAAAGAATTTCGGCTGCGGCTCATCCAGGGAACAGGCACCTCTTGCTTTAAAACATGCCGGCATTGCATGCATAGTGGCTGAATCTTTCGCGAGGATATTCTTCAGGAACGCCATCAACGTGGGTCTTCCGATCATCGAGGCTAAAGTCGAATGCAGCCAGGGGGATGTTATTGAGATAGACCTCGGGGAAGGACTTGTGAGAAATAAAGGCAGGAGCTATCAGGGCTCAAAGCTCCCCGATTTCCTGCGCGAGATCCTGGCTGACGGCGGGCTTGTGGAACACAGAAAAAAGAAGGTATTGAAGTGATATTCCCGGCAGAATATAAAAGTGTGGGCATTACAAGGACAGACCCGACCGGGCGGATAGGGTGCCCGATCTATTTCTCAACTGAATACCTTATTTCCGACCTGCCGTCGGGATATTCTATCTACAGGGTAAAAAGCGAAGGCGAAGGACTGCTTAAAAAGCTCATCTCGCTTGAATTGGTAGCACAGGGAAAAGAGATAATAAAGTTCCAGGAAAAACTCGATGCCCACGACAGGACGCGCCTTATCGAGTCCGCCATCCCGCTGTGCAGAGGGGACGTGAACACGGTCATTTTTGAAGGCATGGACAGGCACATCACCTTCGTTCACGAGCCGAGCCTTCATGAGATAATGGAGATAGAGATCATCGACATCATGCCTCCTGAGCCTCCGTGGCTGGCATCTGCAATAGACAGGCTTGTCAGGAGCGGAATACTTGGAGAGCTGAACATAAGATTCACGAAAAGCCTCATCGACCTTCGCAAATTCGAGGGCGAAAGGGCTGTCTTCCCCTGCTATGCCTCTGAGCTTAAAGGGAAATATCTTGATACGGATACGGATATCAAAAACAACTCAGAGCTTGTGGGCTGCGACATCTCAAAGCAGATATTCGAATTGCGGTTCCCCAACCTCACCTACAGGCACATCAATATGTGCCCTCTTAAGGCTGAACTGTACATGCCGACAAAACCGTTCATAACGCGATGCTGCCAGAGCAAGAAATCAGGCATGGTGAACATCAACGGGGTGGACGGCGCAGTGGTGCACTGGGGAGCTTCCGAGTATGATATCGTGGATGCGATAAGGATGCTGGTGAAGGTATTGAAAGGTAACAATCACTTAGCCCGTAAAGAGTGAACTCAAGTTTTTCAGGATTATATACACCTTATACACCTGTTTTTTGGTAAAAAATGGAAAATCAACCTGAGTCAAACTTAAAGCGTAAGCAATGAGTAACCGGCAAAAACCTAATAAGTATTAAACATATATTGTCTTATATACCCATTAAAGAGGTATAAAAGATGTATGTCAAAAAAACCATTACTCTTCCAAAAGAACTGGAAAAAGATGTGGAGAAGTACCTGATAGGCAGGCATTACTCGAATCTCTCCGAGGTCATAAGGGATGGCATAAGAAGGATTCTAAAAGAGTATGGAAAGAAGGAGTCCATAGATGAGGCTGCTGAGCTTTATAAAGAGGATAGAATAACCATAAGACAAGCAGCAGACCTTGTGGGGCTTACCCTTAGAGAAACACTGGACGAATTTGGAAAGAGAGGTGTATATATCCGGTATGGTAAAGAAGAACTTGCTGAGGACACTACATGATCGTGGTGAGTGATTCTACGCCTCTAATTCATCTTGCCAAAGTGGGCAATATTGAGCTTCTCTTCTCTTTATACAAACACGTCTTGATTACAAAAGAGGTTTACAGGGAAGTAGTTGAAGAGGGAATTATTCTGGAAAAAGATGATGCAGAGTTTGTTCAGGAATATGTGGGTAAGAGCATTCATGTAAAAAGTCCCAAGTCATCTTCCGATCAGTTGATAGAGAAATATCGTATCCATAAAGGCGAAGCAGATTCGATTCAGCTTGCAAAGGAGATTGGTGCGCAGCTTATTCTTATAATTCAAAAAGAATCCGCAGGTTTTTTGGATAGAACCGGATATTATAATGTCTGCAATAGAGAAAATACATATAAAATGAATTTAAGTATACAAATAAAAAAGAGGCGTAATGAAAATCGCTGTAGTTCCCGGTGATGGCATAGGAAGAGAAGTAATACCCGCAGCCCTCTCCGTGCTTGACGCTTTTGGTCTTGATATCGAGAAAATCCATCTTGAAATAGGTTACGGGAAATGGGAGCGCACAGGAAGTGCGATTACGGACGAGGATATAAGCACAATCAAGGAATGCGGCTGCGTGCTGTTCGGAGCCATAACCACTCCCCCGGACCCGAATTATAAGAGCGTGCTTGTCCGCCTTCGAAAAGAGCTTGACCTTTACGCCAACATCCGTCCTTTTGCGCCCCTTCCGACGGTGAAACTGCCCTGCGCTAAAAAATTCGATTTCGTGATAGTGAGGGAGAATACCGAAGGCATGTATTCGGGGGTTGAGGAGCTTCAGGAAAATGCAGCGTACACAACCCGGGTCATAACCCGCAGGGGAAGCGAGAGGATAGCAGAGAGGGCATGCGCCCTGGCAAAAACCAGGAAGAACCGTGTGACCATCGTGCATAAAGCCAACGTGTTGAAATCGGATACTTTTTTCCGCGATATCTGTATCGAAGTTGCGAAGCGGAACGGGATATCGTACAACGAGATGCTCGTGGACTCCATGGCATACGACCTTATACTCCGCCCTGAGAGGTATGATGTGATAGTGACGACCAACCTCTTCGGAGATATCCTGAGCGACGAGGCTGCAGCCATAGCAGGGGGGCTGGGCCTGTGCCCGAGCGCGAACACCGGCGACCGCTACGCGCTTTTTGAGCCCATCCACGGCAGTGCGCCGGACATAGCCGGGAAAGGCATTGCAAATCCCATAGCTGCGATACTGAGCGTGAAGATGATGCTGGAATGGATGGAGAGAACAGAGGAAGCGGAATCTATCGGAAGAGCAGTTGACAGCGTGCTCCGGCAGGGGGTAGCGACGCCCGACCTCGGTGGCTCCCATTCAACCACTGGAGTATCGAACGCAGTGGCGAAACTGGTAAATCAAAACATATAAATGCGACCATACATAAAAGATTGTACATGGAGTGGTGATATCGATCGAATTTGCGGATATGAAGGGCGCAACATGAGAAACATAAAAAAAACGGATACCGGATCAAAAACGATCGGTGAAAACACAGATAGGAGCACCGCCGGGCACAGGGGGGAGGTGCCGGGGGAGGTATATGAGAAATATCGTCTATTGTTTGAGGCCGCTCCGGTAGGGATAGGGATTGCTGATCTTGACGGCAATGTGCTCGATGCTAACCCGAGCATACAGGAAATGATGGGTTTCAGCCTGGAGGAGTTAAAGTCCGCTGGCACCGGCGCTACTTACGCAGAGCCCGGGGAGCGCGAAAAGTTGATGAAAGCTTTGAGAGAGACAGGCAGGGTGCGCGACCGGGAGGTAAGGCTAAAAAGGAAGGACGGCACGATATATACAGGGCTTCTTAACGTCGATCTTGTGAAGCTTGACGGGCGTGAACTCCTTCTTACCACGGCGCGCGACATCACAGAGAGCAAAAGGGCCCAAAAGATGCTGAAGCTGCTCTCCAATGCTGTGGAAGAAGCGCCCGATGGCGTCCAGATAGTCGACCTGGACGGCTATATAATATACTCCAACAGGGCAGTGGAGAGAATATACGGCTTTTCCCGCGAGGAATTCAGGAGAAAGCATGTCAACGAGATGAACGTAGACCCGGATTTTGCGGCAGATATAATCATCCCCTGTATAAAAAAATACGGGTGCTGGGTCGGGGAACTCATGGTCAAGCACAAGGACGGGCGTGAATTTCCCGTCTGGTTGAACACCTCTCTGGTCAAAAACACCAAAGGCGAGCCTATAGCCATGGTAGGCATAATCAGGGATATGACGGAGCGGCGGGGCTTTGAAGAAGCCCTGAGAGAAAGCGAGGAACGGTACCGCAATCTTTTTGAGGATTCTCCGATCTCACTCTGGGAAGAAGACAGCTCGGACATCAAAAAATATATAGATACCCTGCGGGACAAAGGAATTGACGATTTCAGGAAATATTTTGAAACGCACCCTGAGGAAGTTATCCGCTGCGCTGCAATGGTGAAAGTGGTGAATGTGAACAGGGCTACTGTTTCGCTGTTCAGGGCGTTCAGTAAAGAAGAGCTTATGGACGGACTGGGTCAGATATTTACCGAACATTCATACGGAACATTCAAAGAAGAACTCATAGCCATTGCGCAGGGAAGGACTGAGTTTGAAGGTGAGGACGTTGTCAAAACCCTGGCTGGCAATGTTATCCATGTTTACCTGAAATGGTCTATAGCCCCAGGTCATGAGGCGGATTATTCTAAAAGGCATGTCTCGATCATGGACATCACGGAGCGCAAACGTATAGAGGAAGCGATTAAAAAATATGCCGGAGAGCTTGAGGAATCCAACTGCATGAAGGAACTTTTCATAGATGTAATGCACCATGACCTTATGGATCCCCTGACAACAGCAAGCGGTTTTATTGAACTTCTAAAGGAAGGTGAGACACAGCCCCGGAAAAGGGCGTACATCGAAGCTGTTGAGAGAAGCCTTGCCAGAGCCACTGAGCTGATAGACAGCGCCACTAAATTCTCCAGTATAGAAGGCATTGAAAATATTGAATTCGTCGATATGGATTTAAAAGGGGTAATAGAGGAAGTCATAGGAAATCTCAATCCATTGGCTGCAAAGGCAGGGATAGATATTGAGAACAATGTAACAGGGAGCATGCCCATCAGGGCAAACAAGATAATCGGGGAGGTCTTTAACAGCCTCATATCTAACACAATAAGGTATACCCGCGGCTGTAAAAGGATTTCCGTGAATGGTGAGGAGGGGGACGCCTTCTGGAAAATCAGGATTATCGATCATGAAGGTTTAAAGGACGCGGATAAAACCATGGTTTTTGACATGTTCTGCGGGATGGAAAAGAACGGCGTAAAAGGTTCGGGGCTGGGTTTAGCAATTGCAAAGAGGATCATCGGGCTGCACAGGGGAGGCATCGGGATAGAAGACAATCCGGACGGTGGAGTTGTCTTTATTGTAGAGCTCCCAAAGCCGGAGCACCTATATCAGCATCATTAATCCGAACGCCAGTGCTCCTGCCAGGAGAGGCGAGATCACCCATGCGATCACTATCTTCTTTACGACCTCACCTTTTACTATATGCATCCCGCTGTTCGCGCATCCGATACCGATGACACCGGCTGCCACGATCTCTCCCAGAGATACGGGGATACCGAGTATCGAGGCAACGTGCACTATGATGGCGGATGTGAACTCAACGAACGTAGCTCTGACCACGCAGAGTTCCGTGATCTCCTTTCCCACCGTATCCAGCACCCTTCCGCCCATTAGGAGCGCTCCGAAACCGATGGCAAGCCCTCCTAAAACCGCTCCTCCGAGCGGGGGCATGGCTCCTGCGCCCACAAAGGGTCCTACGGCATTGGCTGCGTTGTTGGCTCCGGCAGAATAGGCTACATAGCAGCCTGAGACTATGAGAAGACCGTTCAGGAATTTTTTTATCGATGCCTCAGAGTCGCTGTGGTCGGCAAGCCAGACAAGGATATCGGTATAAAAGTATTTGCCTAAAATATATGCAAGCAGCCAGGCGAGAATGGGTGTAACTATCCACCAGGCTACAATATATCCAAGAAGCGGTACATTTAATTTTGATGCTCCATAGAAAAGCCCTATCCCCACAACAGCCCCTACAGCCGCCTGGCTGGTGGATATAGGGATTCGCAGTATATTTGCCAGGAACATAGTTATACTTGCAGCTGCGACCGCGACAATAGCGCCTTCAAGCAATATCGTTCCTGCAGGAAGGATTCCCTTGCTCACCGTCTTGATGACTTCCCCGCCGCCGAGAACTGCCCCCAGGAGGGAGAAAACGCCGATTAATACAACAGCCTGGTACTTGGTACGGGCTTTTGCCCCGTAGGCTGCCCCCATGGCAGCAGCAGCATTGTTGCCTCCTATGTTCAGCCCCATGAAAATAGCTACTGCAAATGCTGCGATGAGTATAAGTTCCATAATAAATCTCTTAAATCCGGCTGGCTACTATTTTTATAGTTAATATAATGTATTGATACAGGCAAAAATTGACCCGAACGTATTCAGGCTTCTGATATCAGGCGGGTGATGAATTTTTTCCCTTTCTCGGTCTTGAATATCGGGGTATTCCATTCCTGTATGATCTTTGTCCGAAGCGCTTTTACCTCGATTTTCTTTATAGGGTCGTACCCGGTTTTTTCATACTTCTCCCTGTAGATCAATATCCCGCATCTCTGCCAGGCCGGAGTTTCCGCAAGGTTGATGCCGTGCTGGAATACAAGCTCGTGTATATCGCTTGATTTCATGCTCTTCAGGCGCAGGGCGGCATCGTTCTCGGAAAGCCCGGATTTTAGCAGCGTGTAATACCCGTAAGAGCTTACGTGGTTCCTCCAGGTCTCAGCCTGCCTCCATAAAAGGTATTTGTAGATGTCCTCTTTTCCGAGCAGGATGACCCTCGAATCAAACGCCACAGGGCTTGTCAGGCTCAACTGGATGGTGAGCGAAGAGGAAATGTAACTCGGGATTATGGAATCGATCTTTTCAACCCTGCTGTTGTACGGGATCTCATAGAAAAAAAAGCTGATCTCGTCCGAGAATGTAAAGGCGAACAGGGGATTTAATCCGCTCTCCCTGAACAGGGATTCAGCGGCATTGGCCATGGCGCGGGCGAACCTTTCATCGTACGGCTTTTTGAGCCCAAGAATGTCGAGCGCGTGCCTGAAACCCCGCCCGTCGATCCTGACCGCAAAAGGGGGGAACACCCGGAGGTCGGCAAAAAGCTCCCTCTCCTTCATCTCTTTTTCTAAAAAAGCACTCACGGTCTATTGTTCTTCCTCGCCGGATATATTATATTCCTCAGGGATCTCCTCAGGCTTCTTGAACTGGTCTTTGACATGCCTTATCAGAACGACATCGCCCACAGCCGTGACCCACCTGTACGGTATTACGACCCCGGGTTTGGACATATCGAACATATCCGGGTTCAATTTCGAGACCGCAAGACCTGATACTTTCCTCTCGCTCACTTCAAGCACAACATCGCTCACTTTTCCGATATAAATCCCTCTGTCCGTGTAAACGTTCAGACCAAATAGCGTTGAGACCTCTGACTGCATCGTATCACCTTGCCAGAATATGAGCAGTAGCAATATATACTTTATTGAATTGAGAGCGTCTGGAACCAATCCAATAATTTCAACTTTTCAAATTACGTATTGTCTTCAAGGATTAAAATTAAGCCAATGGACAGGATTAACAGGATTGACAGGATAGATTTTTTACGTTTCATCCTGTTAATCCTGTCATCCTGTCTAATTATTGGATGGGATCGAGCATCCGAGAAGTTTAATATTACCAAATGATGATTTAGGGTCAAATGTTAACCACTGATGATATAAAACTCCTTATTAAGAAATATGCGCTGCAAAATGCTATTAAGTACAAGAAGATGCCGCAGTCGAGAATCGGAGAATACGAAAAAAAAACCATTGAGGGTTTTGGAGATTTTTGGATTCCCCGAAAATACCTTGAAGGACATGAGGGGTATATGGATGAGAAGGGAAATACAAGGGTTGCAAACGGAATCGCTGGGAACGGTGCTCTGAGGTTTGATAATTCAAAAACCCTCGACGGCTGTGAAAAATGGACTACAAATGAAAACAACAGCTTTTATGTCAAACTCGATACCCTGATGAATAATCTTAATAAAGCTCAAAGGGAGGAAAAGGGGGCAGTTATGGGCAAAGTCATGGCTGTTGCTCCTGAACTTCGCTCCCGGGCTAAAGACATAAACCTCCTTGTTGAGGAAGTGCTCCGCGAAGTAAATAAAATGCCTCCGGAAACATGGGAGAAGGAATTAAATGAGATCGCTCCTGAACTCCTGGATGAACTGAAAGAGAAGAAAGAGCCAGACAAAGGCTTGCCTCCTCTTGAGATAAACGGCCCGCTGGTGATGAGGTTCGCGCCCAACCCCAACGGTCCGCCCACGCTGGGGAGTGCAAGGGGCATAGTGGTGAATTCCGAGTACACAAAAAAGTATAACGGCAAGCTCATAATCCGATTTGACGATACCGACCCGGCGACAAAGCGCCCCATGCTTGAGGCATACGGATGGTATCTCGAGGACTGCGAGTGGCTGGGGGCGAAGGCTGACGAAGTGGTCATAGCATCGGACAGGATACCGAAGTACTATGAGATCGCTGAAGAACTGATAAGGAGAGACGGAGCCTACGTCTGCTTCTGTGGGCAGGAAGTGTTCAAGGCGCTTAAGGACGCAAAGCAGCCGTGCCCCCACAGGGAGCAGGGCATGGAGAAGAACCTTGAGTTCTGGAGAGAGATGCTTTCAGGATGCCGTGAGGAGCAGGAAGCCGTGCTGCGCATCAAGACAGACATAGCCCATAAAGACCCTGCAATCAGGGACTGGGTGGCTTTCCGCATCATCAAGACCCCGCATCCAAGACCTGAGGTAGGGAATAAATACTGCGTATGGCCGCTCCTTGATTTTGAGGGGGGGGTAGAAGACCACCTTTTAGGAACCACGCTTATCATCCGCGGCAAGGACCTGGCGGACAGCGAGAAGCGCCAGAAGTATGTCTATAAATACATGGGCTGGACGTACCCGAAGACCATGCACTGGGGGCGCGTGCAGATATACGAGTTCGGCAAGCTCAGCACGAGCGGGATCAAGAAAGCGATAGCTGAAGGTAAATACACGGGATGGGACGACCCGCGCCTGCCCACTATCCGCGCAATCCGGAGGAGGGGCATACTGCCGGAGGCACTGAGGAAGTTCATGATAGACCTCGGTCTTGGCGAGACTGATATCAGCCTGAGCCTGGACACGCTGTATGCGGAGAACAGAAAGCTTGTCGATCCCATTGCGAACAGGTACTTTTTTGTCTGGAGCCCCATCGAAGTGGAGGTAGAGGGCGCAGAGCCTAAAGTAGCGAAAGCCCCGCTCCACCCGACCCGCGGGGGTCTGAGGGAGATACCTGTGGGAACGAAAATAATGATCACAAGGGACGACGCGGATACTCTCAAAGCCAGCGAACGGCTGCGCCTCAAAGACCTCTACAATATCCAGGTAATAAGCACCTCACCCCTGAGGGTGAAGTTCATAGGCACGGATATGGATCTAGTGAGAAAGGAGAAGGCGCGAATCATCCACTGGGCGCCGCCCGACGGACTTAAAGTCAAGGTGCTTGCGCCAGATGGGGAATATGCAGGCATCGGTGAGCGCGGGATGGAGAAGGAACTGGATAAGGTCGTGCAGTTCGAGAGATTCGGGTTCGTGAGGATCGATAGCGTTAGCGGGGATGAGGTTGTGGCGTATTTTACGCATAAGTGAAATTACGAGGGATGTTCGGGTTCAGAAACCGCGCCTCTATCCCCGCTCCAGCAGCCTGCACGTCTTGCATACCTCTTCGCTGCTCGGCTCTCCGCACAGCCTGCACTGAACTATCTGCGTATTGACCGAACGCAGAGCAGATGAGATGGTCTCAAACCCTCCGAGCAGGGAATACTTCGTTCCAGGATGCCTTACCTCGTAGTTGTTGAGCATATCGCGTATCTCGTTCCGCAGCGCCTCTCCTGCATAGGGGCACTCGTCCGTGCTCACGGGCAGGTCATTTAAGAACCCGTACAGTGCAACCTCTTTCTCAGGGATGCTGCGCAGCGGCTTTATTCTCATCACAAGTCCGGGCTGGCTTACGTTCGGTATCATCCTCTGCAGCCTGTCCATATCCCCGCGCAGGTAATTCATCAGGATGGTCTGCGATTCATCATCCAGGTTATGACCCACGGCGAGCTTATCCGCGCCAAGTTCCCTTGCTGCTTTATTCAGCAGGTTTTTCCGCAGCACACCGCACAATGTGCAGGCTGCATGTTCCTTTCTCTTCGTAAGCTCATCAAGAGTTACGCCGAACCCGTCTTTGAATGTTCTGATGATATGAGGAATCCCAATTTCCCCTGTGAGCTTTACCGCGTGTTCGAGTGTGCTTTCCCTGTAGCCTTCGATACCCTCATCTATTGTGATAGCCACGATCTCAAGGTCGCTTCTATTACTGAATACCTTGTGCAGGATATAGAGAAGGGCAGTGCTGTCCTTCCCTCCGCTGAGCGCGACAGCTATCCTGTCCCCCCGTCCGACCATTTTGAATTTGCGGATATCGCGTTTTATTTTTCTTTCAACATCCTCTATAAAATGCACTTTACAAAGGTGGGCGTTCGAGTACTTCTGGTATAGGACTGCATTTTTGCTGCAACGCTGGCATTTCATGTATTAGCGCTAAAATGATATCCTTTTATTAATAATTTCCCAGAATCAGATAAGCTCTGAAAAGTAAAATAGATGAAATAAAAAAAGAAGGAAGAGGTTAGAATCCCATCGTAGTGATTCTAATCCTTTCATTGAAATAGATGCTTTTTAGTAACATCTATTCTTCGTCTCGCTCACCGTGTCCACTGTGCTTATTGTGTTTACTGTGCTTATCGTGCTTATCGTGCTTACCGTGCTCATCATCTTTGTCATCTTCGTCATCTTCCTCGTCTTCATCATCTTCCTCGTCTTCCTCGTCTTCATCTGGTGGTGGCGGGGGTGATGCAACAACATTCACTGTCCTGATAGCCGTTGCAGTGTTTCCTGCTGCGTCTGTTGCCGAGTATGTGACATTGTACGTTCCGATGACAGCCGTATCAACAGTGCTGACCGTATTCACTGCCACTACTCCGTCAACATCGTCTAATGCTGTTGCTCCTGCATCAGTGTAGACCGAATTTTGTACCACATCAACCGGGTTTGCTCCAAGTATTGTGATTACCGGAGCTGTAGTGTCTTCCGTTGGTGGAGGTGGCGGTGGTGCAACGACATTCACTGTCCTGGCAGCCGTTGCAGTGTTTCCTGCTGCGTCTGTTGCTGTGTATGTGACATTGTAAGTTCCGATGACTGCGGTATCAACAGTGCTGACTGAGTTGACAGTAACAACCGGATCAACATCGTCGGTGGCGGTTGCTCCGGCATCGGTGTAGATTGAGTTCTGTACCACATCAACCGGGTTTGCTCCGAGTATTGTGATTACCGGAGCTGTAGTGTCTTCCGTTGGTGGAGGTGGCGGTGGTGCAACGACATTAACTGTCCTGGCAGCCGTTGCAGTGTTTCCTGCTGCATCTGTTGCCGTGTAAGTAATGGTGTAGGCTCCGATGACAGCAGTGTCTACTGCCCCTGTTGTCTGGACAGCTACTGGGCCGTCAACATCGTCTGTGGCGGTTGCTCCTGCATCAGTGTAGACCGAGTTCTGTACCACATCAACCGGGTTTGCTCCAAGTATTGTGATAACCGGAGCTGTGGTATCTGCCGGTGGTGGTGCTGTTACTGTTACAGCGATATCTTTGAAGTCTGTTTCGAATAGACTCCCGCCTGTAGCTGCATAGACCCTCACCGTGTAGGTTCCTGGTGCCGCAGGCGCAGTTAAAGTAGAAGATGTCGTGCCGCTCGGGTTAGTTCCAAGCGCAGGTATTTCTGGAGAGGGAGTAAACACCGCATTATTCAAGACCCCTGAGGGCCATTTTACTGCAGTTTGTGCACCATCAGTCGATCCTCCGCTCCATTGAAGGCTTACTGTAAAAGCCTGTCCCGGATTAACTGAGATTGACGTTATATCTGTGGATATACCGATAGAAGCTGGCGGGTAGCCGTGACAGCCTTCACATGCGCTTGTCCTGCTTGGAAATGCCGATGCTGGCATCACTATGAGTGCTGATATTAACAACACCAATCCTAAACTTATTTTTTTGTTCATTTTATCTCCTTTTGATTTAGATTCGCACCGTTTCTCATCCTATCTTATTCATGACAAAAACACTACCATACATGCGCTCGGTTTGCATTCATGCCCGATTACAGGAAGGAATGTAAAAGGACGCAAAATCTTTGTCGTCAAACCCTTGTTTCCCTTAGTTAATAAATGGTACAATCCGCAATCAGTGATGATTATCGTGTATGAGAATGGCCAAAAAACACCATCGTCAGGATGAGTTATTATTAAAATAATTAGATAAATATAAAAGGGACGCGAGAAGCTGCGTTCAGCTTAAGAACCATCGTTCAAGGACAATTCGACCCTTTACACGGTATTCGGCAGTGCAATCCTTTTCCATAGCCTGATGATCTTATCGTTGCAATCCTCCATTTTCAGATTGACCGAAAGTATACCTCTGTCAAAGTTAATTTTGACCTCCTGGATTGCACATCGATAATATTTTTCCTCGTTACCCGACAGGTGTATGATCGTCTTGACATGCTTGATCAAACCCGTATCTTCCAGAAGCCTGAGCTTTCTGTACACGGTCGCAAGAGGTATGCCGAGTTCCCTGCATAACAGAAGAGCAGAGCATTCCATGCTGGAGGTAAGGGACAGTATCGCTCTTGAATACTTATCTCCCAGAAGCTCAACAAGAAATTCTTTATTCTTCATTTTTTAACAGCCTCCTGTTAATTTTTAATCATTTACTTGATTGCTTTATAATTATTCTCACGGATTAATATTATATATACCCAGCGATGGTTTCGATAGTTTCTATCAGTTTTCAGCGATAAATTAAAAAGAGGCGGATCTTCTATTTTGGTACTAATTTTACTGGCACTGTCGTATCACCCGCTACCCTGACAACTCCTGTAACTCGCCTGTATCCCCTTTTGCTTATGGTATATTTATGGTCTCCAGGAGATATATTAGCGAATACTGCTTCTCCGGCATCGTCTGTTTTTATCCAGACCATATCCACCGTGACAGTGGCATCCCGGACAGGTAGAGCGGTCGCATTATCTGTTACTACAAAGGTCAGGTTAGCTGCAGGTATGGATGTTACCGGGGCCGGTGCAGGCGCAGGTATTGGAGCCGGTGCAGGTGTCGGGGTTGGCGGCGGTATTGGAGTTGGTATCGGGGGAGGTACCGGTGTCGGCACAGGGGTAGGGGGTGGAGGAGGTAGTGGATTTTCTCCCCTGTACCGCAATGAAACGCATGCTACCGCAGCAGACAGCAGTCCAAATGCAATTTTTTCCTTCATCTATTAGCCCCCTATTCCTGAATAAGCACTCGCCAGTTTACTTTTTGATCTCATCCCATATATACCTTATCTGGAGGCGGTCCATTCACGAGTTCCTGGCGAATTCACTACAAGCTGCTGCGTTTTGATTTCGGTTAAGGTCTGTTAAGGAATGCCCGAAACCTATATATTTCAATCTCCCCATTTTTCATATCAGGGAGTGATTATATGAAGGTCAGTGACAGAATGACAAAAGAGCCGGTTACGATAGATCCTTCGTCTACGGCAAAGGATGCTGCCGAAAAGATGAAGAAGGAGAATATAGGAGTCGTGCTTGTTGCAGAGGGTGACCAACTCAGGGGCCTGGTAACAGACAGGCAGATCGCTACTAAAGTAGTGGCTGCAGGGAAGGACCCGGCGCAGACAAGGGTAGGTGAAATAATGACAGAGAACCCTGTTACAGCCAGCCCTGATATGATAATCTGTGATGCTACGGAGATCATAGGGGAGAACGGATTCAGGAGGCTTCCGGTTGTTGAGAACGACAGGCTCGTGGGAGTGCTGTCTGAAGCCGATATAACCCTGCATGCAAGGAACTGCGATCTGTGCACGGAAAACATATTCAGTGAGATAGAGAAAGCAGAGAAGTGAACTACCAAACGACATTAATAACCGATCATTAATCATTATTAATCATCGATTATTATTAATCGTTAGCGATTAATTATTTAACGGTGTACTTCTTTAGTATTATCTGGAGAGATACACTTTGAAAATAGAAAACAAGTTATTAAGAGATATAATGACAAGAGGTGTAGTAACTGTGCCTATGGGCTCAACAGTAAAGCAGATAGCCGCACTCTTGAGCAGACAGGGTATTTCCGAGGCTGCGGTCATTGGACGCGACGGCAGCGCTATAGGTGTAATCTCAAACATGGATATACTTGAGGTAATAGGAAAAGAAGATTGGGAGACGATGCCGGCAGAATCAATAATGACACCGTACATTGAGACCGCAAAACCGACTTCTACGCTCGGTGAAGCAGCAAGGATAATGAGGAATAAGCATATCCACAGGCTGCTCATTTTCTCAGAGCACGGCGTCGGCGCATCCCACAGACCGATAGGTATCATAAGCGCGAGCGATATCATCCGGGAAGCGGCGAGAATTTAGGTTTGAATAGACCTGGACCTGGCAGTGCTTTTCACTTTTTGTTTTTCTTTTTAAAATATCTGCTTTATAAGGTTAGCTGGGAGCAGCATTGGGATTGCTCTCTCTATAAATTATTACCTGGCAAAAATTTTATATACAGGCAGCGTGTATTATTATAATGATTATTAGCATAAGGAATCCATTATGGTAAAGAAGACTGAAGAAAAGCGAGATGCACATCAAAAAACGGATGTTTACAGGGTATGGTCTGAAAATTACACCGGCTTTTTGAGGGTATTAGGAGATTCCCAATTAAAGCTATACAAGCCGTGGGTCGAAACCATGGGAGAGATGTCTGAGAAGGCAGCTCTTATATCGCAGGAGGCTGTACCAGAGAAGTACAAGGAGTTTTATGACGAGTGGGAGAAAACCTACCATAACACTTTCGGTAAATTTTACCCGCTTCCGGCGCAGGACTCAGGTAAGGAGACGCTTGAGAAACTCCTTAGCAGCGCGGAGGAATCGAACAGGCTCTACAAGTCCTGGATCGCCGAGCTGGAGGAGAATTCAAAGAAAACGATGGACCTGATAAAAGGTGAACCAGACCCTGCGAAGTATAAAGAATGCTATGATATCTGGATGAAATCGTACGAGAAGATGTTAGAAGATATTCTTGAACTCCCTGCAATGGAGCATACAAGAGAGATATTCGGAGAATACACAGGTGTTCCGGATATGATCTCAGGAACGCACAACCAGATGTCTAAACTCTGGAAGGATTCGTACAAAAAGATGTATAAACCCTGGATAGGGTCCATGCTGAAGCTGTACGAGAAGGCTGCTGAGATCTCCAAAGGCAAAGCCAGTACTGCGGATTATAAGGATTTTTATAACCTGTGGATGGAGACGTATCAGGAGAATTTCGGCAGGTTATTAGACGGCAGCTCAGCTAAGACCTCAAAAGAGGCATTTGAGGATTTCATGCATAATGCAGATGTTTACCTGAACATGTACAAGTCATGGATCGCAGCGTTTGAAAAAATGTCAGAGAAGAGCAAGGAACTGTCAAATCTCACTTCCAGCCCGGAATCTTATAAGGAATTCTGCGACCTCTGGATAAAGATGTATGAGAAAGCGTTTGATTCTTTCTTTGACGACATGCCCATGATAGGACCGATAAAGGAGACGATGGAGCCTGTAAAAATCGCAGCCAAGACGTATTCGGACGCATTCATAAAGATGTCCAGGGCGTGGACCAGATATAATTTCAGTTCTGCAAGCCGGGCTTAAGTATGGATAACACCAGTTTTGAGCCGGCACACGATTTTTTTAATGCGTGGTTAGACACCTACGAAGCGACCTTAGGCAGGTTTGTAGAAGTGCCTGCCCTGGGCCCTTCTCGAGAGAAATACGATAGAATGATGACGGGCTTCTCAAAGTTCGTGAATTTCTACACAACCTGGGTGGAAGTCAATTCCGATTTCCAGAAGGTATTCGCAGATGCCATGAACCGGGTGCAGGAGAGGGTTGTGTCTGAAATGGGTGAAGAGATAAGCCCGGGTAAGTATAAGGATTTTTACAATATCTGGATCGAGACCTATAGTTCGGCTTTCAAGGACTTTCTTAAATCAGGTCATTTCGCCTCTGATATGGGCAGGTTCATGTCGTATTTCATGGAATTCCAGAAATACAACAGGGAAATGCTTGAGGAAAATTACCTGAAGCAGATGGACCTTCCCACGAAGAGCGATCTCGATGAAATAAACAAAGAACTATACTCCCTGAGGAAAAAAACGAAGGAATTAGCCCGCCAGATACAGGAGTTATCCGGGAAAGGACAGCCTACTTCTTAGATGGGAGAGATGCTCTATGAGTGAGCCTCGTTTGATACACAACGATCTTAATAGATTATTAACAGGAATGGATATACTTTTTAAACGCCCCGATTTCTCTGTTGGGACAACGCCCTCAGAGATTGTCTACAGGGAGGATAAAATGAAGCTCCTCCACTATATCCCTGCAGTAGAAAAGCCGTATCCAGTCCCGGTACTTATTTCATATGCCCTCGTGAACCGCTACTACATCCTTGATCTGCAGTCTGATAAGAGCGTGATAAAGAAGCTGCTTGACCAGGGTTTTGACGTATACATCATGGACTGGGGATATCCTTCAGGGATGGATAGGTACCTGACGCTTGATGATTATGTGGATGGTTATATGAACAATGCCGTAGACAGGATCCGGGAAATATCCGGAATGGATAAGATCACTTTACTTGGAGTATGCCAGGGCGGTACTTTCGCTGTAATGTACGCCTCTTTGCATCCTGAAAAAGTAAAAAACCTGGTTACACTGGTAACGCCGGTGAATTTTGATACAGATAAAGGTCTTCTCAATATCTGGGCTAAGAACATGGACGCGGATAAGGTCGTGGATTATTACGGGATGGTACCGGGAGATTTTCTGAACTCGGGGTTTTTACTCACCGACCCGTTCAAGCTCATGGTCGCAAAGTACGTAGGGCTTTTCGAGCAGCTTGAAACCGAGAACGATAATGGGAGCATATCGCACAACCAGGAGATAATCGAGAATTTCCTTCGGATGGAGAAGTGGATATTTGACAGCCCCGACCAGGCTGGTGAGACCTTCAGGCAGTTCATCAAGGACTGCTACCAGAAGAACCTGCTTATCAAGAACGCGATGGTGATCGGTGGAAAGAAGATCAATTTAAAGAAAATAAACATGCCCCTGCTTAATGTCATGGCTGAGTTCGATCATCTCGTTCCCACCGATGCAAGTAAACCGCTTAACGGGGCTGTATCGAGCACGGATAAAGAGGTGCTGGTTTTCCCGACCGGGCATATAGGCATCTTCGTGGGCTCCAGATCACAGAAAGAGGTATGCCCCAGGATCGCAGAGTGGCTAAAACCCAGATCTTATCCTGACGGGACCAATGATACTCATAAGCGGAAAAACAAACGCAAAAAACCCAATCGCAAATCGAAGGAGAATGTAACATGAGACTTGAGAACAAGGTCGTAATTATTACAGGTGCAGGAAGCGGCATAGGAAAACAGACAGCCCTGATATTCGCCCGGGAAGGAGCTAAGATAGCTGTGGCGGATATGAACGAGAAAGGGGCAAAAGAGACGGTTGAGGATATCGAGAAAGCCGGGGGAGACGCGTTCTTTGCTAAACTGGATGTATGCAACAGGGAACAATCAAGACAGGTCGTTAAAGATACACTGGAGCGATACGGCAAGATCGACGTGCTGATAAACAATGCAGGCATCAACCAGGATGCACTCGTACAGAAAATGACAGAGGAACAGTGGGATAAGGTCATCACGGTCGACCTTAAAGGTCCTTTTAACTGCATACAGGCTGTTATCGATGCCATGATAGAGCACGGTACAGGAGAGATCATTAACGTTTCCTCTATCGTGGGATTATACGGCAATATCGGCCAGACGAATTACGCCGCAGCAAAAGCCGGGCTGATAGGTATGACAAAGACTTTAGCAAAGGAACTGGGCAAACGGGGAATAAGGGTCAATGCGGTGGCTCCCGGATTCATATCGACCCCGATGACCGCAGGGGTTCCTGAGAAGATCCTTGATATGATGAAAGAAAAGACTCCCCTGAAGAGGCTGGGGCAGCCTGATGATGTTGCATATGCGCTCATGTACCTGGCTTCGGATGAAGCGAATTTCGTGAACGGCGCAGTGCTCAGCGTGGATGGAGGGCTGCTCATATAGGGGGAACGATGAGGAATGTGGTTATTGCATCCGCCTGCAGAACAGCAATAGGGAAATTCGGAGGCGGCCTTAAGGACATAAGCCCGGGGCAGCTTGGCTCAGCTGTGCTGAAAGAGGCGCTAAAGCGGGGCGGCACTGAAGCAAAAGAGGTCGGTGAAGTCATCATGGGGAATGTTCTCTCAGCAGGCCACGGTCAGAATATAGCAAGGCAGGCAGCTATCGCCGCAGCCATCCCGGTTGAGGTCTCGTCTTACTGCGTGAACAAGGTTTGCGGCTCAGGACTGAAATCGGTAATCCTTGGCGCCCAGGCTATCATGCTCGGCGATGCCGACATCGTTCTTGCAGGGGGCGTGGAATCCATGTCCCAGGCTCCGTATATCCTGAGAAAAGCCCGCTGGGGGGCGAAGATGGGGAACGATGAGCTTGTGGACCTGATGGTGTACGACGGGCTGTGGGATATCTTCAATAATTATCACATGGGCATCACAGCAGAGAACGTGGCGCAGAAGTTCGGCATCACCCGTGATGAGCAGGATGAGTTCTCGGCAAAAAGCCAGAACAAGGCGGAGGCAGCCATCAAGGCAGGGAAGTTCAAGGAAGAGATAGTCCCTGTATCCATCCCTCAGCCGAAAGGCGAGCCTGTGCTCTTTGATACTGACGAGTTCCCCAGGTTCGGGACAACGAAAGAGGCGCTCTCCAAACTTAAACCCGCCTTTAAAAAAGACGGGACAGTGACCGCAGGCAATGCCTCAGGCATCAACGATGGAGCAGCATGCATCCTCCTGATGTCAGAGGAAAAGGCAAAAAGCAAAGGCATAGAACCCCTTGCGACTATCAAAAGCTACGGCATGGCTGGAGTGGCTCCTGAGTTAATGGGGACCGCACCCATATCTGCGAGCAAAAAAGCCCTGAAGCGTACGGGGTTGAGCGTAGATGACCTTGACCTGGTGGAGGCGAACGAAGCCTTTGCTGCACAGAGCATTGCGGTCAACAGGGAGCTTGGTCTTGATACCGATATCGTAAATGTCAACGGCGGCGCTATAGCCCTCGGGCATCCCATAGGGGCAAGCGGAGCAAGGATACTGGTCACTCTTCTCTATGAATTAAAGAGAAGGAAAGGCACACATGCCCTCGCGACCCTGTGCATCGGCGGGGGCCAGGGCGTGGCGCTCGTGGTAAAGAGGTGAAATAATGGGCTGCAAGAGAAAAGGAAAACTGGAAGGAAAAGTAGCCCTTGTGACAGGGGGCTCACGGGGTATAGGAAGGGCGATCTCCCTGCGGATGGCAGAAGAAGGGGCTGATGTTGTTATAAACTACCAGACGACGCAGGAGCACGCCGAGAAAGTCTCAAAGCTTATAGACATGGTGGGCACGGCGGATGAGCTTGACAGGTTAGCTAAGAAGATAGAGCGGATGGACAACAAGGAATTGACAAAGGAAATCGCACAATCAATAGATAATATCAGAAGACACTCCTACATACACAAGGCGAATATCAGCAATATGGAGGAAGTGAACAGGATGCAGGATGAGGTGATCAGGGAATTCGGCAAAGTGGATATACTGATCAATAATGCAGGGATCGTGAGAGATAAATCCTTTGTCAAAATGACCCCTGATATGTGGGACGATGTCCTATCCGTCAATCTGGACGGAGCCTTCTACTGCACCAAAGCGTTCGTTGAGGGTATGCTTGAGCGCAAGTACGGCAGGATAATAAACATCTCCTCGGTCATCGGAAGGATGGGCAATTTCGGACAGGCGAACTACACAGCCTCAAAAGCAGGTATGATCGGTCTTACGAAAGCGCTGGCGAAGGAATTCGCAGGAAGGGGTATAACCGTGAATGCAGTCGCGCCGGGATTTATTGATACGGATATGGTCAAATCCGTTTCTGACGAAGTATTAAAGAGTATTCTCTCCCGGATACCCCTTGGACGGCTGGGGAAAGCATCCGAAGTTGCAGGTACTGTGGCTTATCTTGCATCCGAAGATGGCGATTACATAACAGGTCAGGTCATAGATATCAACGGGGGCCTATACATCTGAAAATAGCTATCCTCGGCATGAAGTTTGTATAAACCCCTTTAACTTATAAATCTTGAAGCCACCAGCGGCGTCACGTAGGACTCAATGACCGCAGCCACAAGCAGCAGGGGAACGACCCATCTTATGTAAAACCACATGCCCTGTATCAGTTCCTGTGTTATATCTATCCTCATGCCTTTTAAGAGCAGGTACATCGCATGTCCAAGCCGGAGACCGATGCCTACGCTTACCAGCACCATCGGCAGTTCGATGATGCCGTGAGGCAGAAGCGCAGCAACAACAAAAAGGACTCCCTGCTGCCTTGAGACTATTTCCGCCAGCATGCCCAGGACAAGCCCGTTTGATACCGCAATAATGAACGGGACGATGCCGAAGATTATACCCATTACAAGAGCCATCAGACTGTTGCGTACATTATTCTTGAAGATCTCAAGCATCCTCTCGAACGGGTCAAGCGTCGTGATCCTGCTGAATGCTTCCTTTAACATCTCAAACAACCTTTCAGACGCCTGAGGATTCAGTGCAGAGACCAGTACGCCGATGAGCAGCGAAAAAACGAAAATGCCAGTGGATGCAAGGATGTATTTCCTTAAAGAATAGATATATTCCCGGTCTTTTTGCACTTTATACCCCCATCAACAGCCGCAGGGTGTTTCGCGTTGCAGGAGAGAGCCCCAGCACCAGTATGGCTAGTTTCATCAGATTTATAAGTTTCCTTTCTTTTTCGATATCGAACTTGTTATCCAGCATGTACAGCACAGGTATGAATACAAGGAGCTTCAAGGGGTACATCACAAGCGAGGGGTGGTCTGTAAAATTGCCTGCAAAATCAATAAAAAATGTGGGAACCACATGCTTCTCATAGTACCCGAGCCAGTCCATACCGATAAAGGTAGAAGAGGCGTCGAGCATATGGGCGAACAGTATAGATATGTTGAGCCTGTTCGTAAGGAGCGTAAAATCGAGCATCCTGGATATCGAGTAGACAGCACCCGTTGAAATTACGCCCAGCGTTAGTATGGCTGCCGCAGGAACAGGGTTCTTTATTTCTTCTAATGAGAGCAGGATTGCCAGGTTTATTAATGTCCATGCCACTCCCGCATAGCCGAACAATGTATGATAGTCTTTAATTATTCCCTTCCTCTGGAGGATAACAGCGAGGGTAAGCAATGTTATGGTAACTGCGAACATGAGGAAATAGATAACCGGCGTTACGAAGAGATACCGCAGCGGAGGGGTGAACGCATTTGAATCCTCAAGCACGCGAAGGGCAGAGCCTGCAAGTACATAAGGCGTTACTGCGATTATGAACCGTGTGTCTATCTCCACATCGAGTTTTTCCAGTAACTTCAGGACCCCGAAAATACTGATGCCAAGTAGTATTGCATAGGTTACGGTGTCCACCGGGTTATAGGACGTATCATTGACTATGCCGCTAATGTAATACTTATATATATACTGCCAGAGTGTATCTATAATACTCATATCGAGACCATATGAAAGATAATAAAGATAGTTATAAAAACAAATGGATGCAGCTCCCCAGGAATGTTGTAGTCGGTCATGGTGTAATCAACGACACTGGTAAGGTCTGTAAAGACCTTAAGCTTAATGGGAACGCTCTTATCGTTGCAGGCGAATCAACGGTTAAGGCGGCGGGAGAGACAGTAGAAGTATGCCTGGAGGATTGCGGCTTTGGTGTGGATTCTATCATCATAAAAGATCCCACAATAGATGAAGCCCAGAAAGTCGAGAATAGAGCGATCGAGACAGAGGCCTCGTTCCTGCTGGGCGTGGGCGGCGGGAAGTCCATAGATATAGCCAAGCTTGCATCCATGCACCTTGATCTGCCGTTCGTAAGCGTACCCACGGCTGCATCGCATGACGGTATAGTTTCTTCTCGCGCCTCCATTCGCGAGAACAATGTAACCGTATCAGAGGCAGCATCGACACCAATAGCGGTCATTGCCGATACTGCCATAATAGCCGCAGCGCCTTACAGGCTTCTGATGGCGGGGTGCGGCGATATCATCTCCAACTATACAGCGGTGCGGGACTGGGAACTGGCGCACAGGCTGCGCAATGAGCCTTTCAGCGAGTACGCATCCATCATCTCAAAGATGACAGCGAAGATATTGATAGAATCAGCCGAGTCAATAAGACCCGGCATAGAGGAATCAGCATGGACTGTGATGAAAGCACTTGTTGCAAGCGGTGTGGCTATGAGCATTGCAGGCTCATCGCGCCCTGCAAGCGGCTCCGAGCACAAGTTCAGCCATGCGCTGGATGAGATAGCACCAAAGCCCGCGCTTCACGGCGAGCAGTGCGGCGTGGGTACGATAATGATGATGTACCTGCACGGCGGTGACTGGCAGGAGATACGTTGCGCTCTTAGAACGATCGGCGCGCCTGCATGCGCCTCTGAGCTGGGAATAAAGGAAGAGTATATTATCCAGGCGCTCCTTCATGCGCACGAAATCAGACCTGAGAGATACACTATACTCGGAACGGGACTGACGCGTGAAGCAGCCGAAAAGGTTGCAAGGATCACAAAAGTAATTTGATAATTATAATAGGTCCCCGCAAATAAGGGACTGATAAAAACAAAACAAGGTGAATTATATGGAAGAATCGGACGTAATAATAACGTTAATAGGAACAAAGCTTGCTAAAGTAGGGAACGAGTTCATTTTCAAGGGGGCTGCTAAAGATTGCGAAGCCTGCAAACTTAATAAAACGTGCCTTACGCTGAATATCGGCAGCAAATACAAAATAACCAGTATCAGGAACGGGGGAAGGCTTGAATGCTCAATACACGATTCCGGCGTCTGTGCAGTGGAAGTCATGGAAACCCCGATAGTTATCGGGATTGAGGCAAGAAAAGCCATCAAAGGTTCAAAGTTAGTATTTGAACCCGTAGCATGTAAGCTCTCAAGCTGCGAGAATTACAGGATATGCCGCCCTGCCGGGCTCGCTCCTGGTGATAAATTCACATTAGTGAACGTGATAGGTGATACTTCCGGCACATGCGAGAGAGGCTACCTGTTAAAAGTGGCTGAGGTGAAGAGGAATGACAGGTCCAGATCAGAATAAGTAATGTTGATCAAGCAAATCCCCGAGCTCACCGAGCAGGAGACTTCCCGGCTGCTGGACCGCAGCACCGGGCTGCAGGATGTCATGGGTTCGGTAAGCCCCATACTTGAAGACATCAGGAGAAACGGGGATACAGCACTGCGCAAATACAGCCTGCAGTTTGACAGGGCAAATATAGAAGAGGTTGAGGTCTCTCATAAGGAAATCCATGAGGCGCTTTTTTCTCTGGATAAGAACCTCATCTCTTACCTTAGGAAAGCAGCCTCAAATATCCGCGCTTTCCACGAGGCGCAGATCTCAAAGGACTGGATAAAGGAGTTCACGCTAGGAATCAGGCTCGGTCAGCGCATCACTCCTCTTGGGACCGTAGGCGCCTATGTCCCCGGCGGAAGGGCTTCTTATCCCAGCACAGCTCTGATGACCGTGATCCCCGCAAAAGTGGCGGGCGTGAATCAGGTTATCGTATGTACCCCGCCGAAGCCTGACGGGACAGTGAACCACCTTACGCTTGCAGCCGCTCATATCGCAGGCGCTGACCGCGTATTCCGCGTCGGCGGCGTGCAGGCGGTAGCGGCTATGGCTTACGGAACAGAAACCATACCGAAGGTGGATAAGATCGTGGGGCCGGGCAACGTATACGTTACAGCGGCGAAAATGGTATGCGGGACTGCTATAGACTTTCCGGCAGGTCCGAGCGAGGTGCTTATAATAGCCGACGGCTCAGCGAGGGCCGATTTCATCGCATCCGATATGATAGCACAGGCCGAGCATGACCCGAACGCTGTATCCGTTCTTGTGACGACATCAGAGGAACTTGCAGAGAAGGTTAAGCGGGAGATTGAACTTCGATTAAAGAACGAGACAAGGCTTGAAATTATCAAGAAATCACTTGAGAACGCCGCTATGCTCACAGGCAGCCTTGATGAATGTATAGAATTCTCCAATAAATTCGCGCCCGAGCATCTTGAGATAATTACGGAGCAGGATATCCTCGGAAGGATAAAGCACGCAGGATCGATATTCATTGGCTCCTACGCGCCCGTATCCGCAGGGGATTATGCCTCAGGCACGAACCACGTGCTTCCCACAGCCGGGTATGCGCGCATGTTGTCAGGTCTGAATACGGATCATTTCGTGACGAAGTCGAGCGTGCAGATAATCGAGAAGAAGGGGCTTGAGAGCATAGGTGAGACGGTTATCGGACTGGCTGAGGCTGAGGGGCTTTCCGCTCATGCGAATGCTGTGAGGGTGAGGAGAAAGTGATACACGACGCGTTCTTGTGATTTAGCAACATTTCCTTAACCAAAGCTGGTTAGGCGGACTAAACTTTACCTCGGACAAAGTAATCTGCCAATAACTCGGCCTGCTTCAAGACTGTATCAACAGCCTTTTGCTGCATATCCGGCGGATATCCGTATTTGTTTAATGTTCTTTTTACAAGTACCATCAGCTTTGCCCTTGAACTTTCCCGAATTGTCCAATCTATCGTCGCATTAGCCTTTACCTTCTCTGCGACTTCAATTGCGATAATTCTCAATTTTTCGTCGCCTAAGACTTCGACTGCTGAATCATTTTCTGCAAGCGCATCATAGAAAGCTAACTCTTCTTTTGATAATCCCAACTGAGCTTCTCTTTCATCTTGCTCTTTAATTTTCTTGGCAACTTCATCAACTAAAAACTGTATAATTTCTGCTGTTGTCAGCAGTCCATTATTGTATCTCTTGATGGCAGTTTCAAGCATTTCAAGCAATGCCTTACTTTTTACCAGGTTGGTTTTTGAACGGGTTCGGATTTCATCATTGAGGATTTTCTTCAACAATTCAAGAGCAAGGTTCTGATGCTTCATTCCCTTTATCTCCAGTAGAAATTCCTCTGACAGAATAGATATTTCAGGTTTCTTTATGCCTGCCGCATCAAAAATATCTATCACCTGGTCTGAACTCAACGCTTCATCAACTATCTGTTTTATAGCTGTTTCAATATCTACATCTGATCTGCCACCCCCGTCGCCTGTAAACTTTACAAGCCTTGCCTTTACTGCCTGAAAGAATGCAACTTCGTCTGTTATTGCCATTGCGTTCTCATTGGGTACAGATAATGCGAACGCCTGGCCAAGCATTGTGACTTCCCGGATAAAGCGGTTCTTGCCATCCTCCAGACCCATTATGTGTTCCTCTGCCTGTAGGATGATCGAGAGCTTTTCTTGCGGCGAAGCTGTGAAGAAACGCCTGTAGTTAAAGCCTGTTCCAGGATACTTGTCATAATACGCAGTGGGTTCAGCGATAAGGATAGCTTCCTTTGCTTTGCTTTCTTGGTAGAATAACTGGCGTACTATTTCCAGTTTTTCTAGCATTGCAGCTACTGCCTTTTCCTGTCCTACTGCAGGGTCGCCTTTTCCGCCTGAATTAGAATAGAATGCCAATGCTTTTTTGAGGTCTGATGCAATGCCTAAATAATCAACAACCAGACCGCCGGGTTTGTCTTTGAATACCCTGTTCACTCTTGCTATTGCCTGCATAAGGCTGTGGTCTCTCATCGGCTTATCAACATAAAGCGTATGTAAACAGGGCACATCGAAACCTGTGAGCCACATATCTATGACAATGACCAATTTTAATGGATCTTCCGGGTCTTTCATTCTATTGGATAAATCCCGGCGCCGAGACTTGGTAGTGTGATGCTTCTGCATGACAGGGCCGTCAGCACTGGATGCAGTCATAACGACTTTGATAACTCCTTTTGAGAGGTCATCATTATGCCATTCTGGTTTTAGCTTGATGATCTCATTGTAAAGATCAACCGCTATCCTGCGGCTCATCACCACAATCATACCCTTGCCCTCAAATCTGGCTGTCCGCTGCTCAAAGTGTGTAACAATATCCCTTGCCAGATTCTTTATCCTTTCCGGATTCCCTACAATTGCTTCAAGTTTTGTCCACTTCGCTCTTACTTTTTGCTTATCAGTTATTTCTTCATCTTCTTCAAGTTCTTTATCAAACTCAGCAATCAAACGCCTGCCTTCTTCGTCAAGATTGATTTTGGCAAGACGGCTTTCATAGTAAATCCTGACCGTGGCGCCATCTGCAACTGATTGTGAAATGTCGTATATGTCAACATATTGCCCGAATACTGCAGGGGTGTTCACGTCTGTGCTTTCAATGGGCGTTCCCGTAAAACCAATGTATGTAGCATTGGGCAAGGCATCTCTCATATACTTGGCAAAGCCGTAGGCTATGCGTTTGCCAATTACATCTTTTGTTTCTTTATCTTTTATATCAACAAGCTTTGCTTCAAAGCCATACTGGGTTCTGTGCGCTTCATCTGCAATGACTACAATATTTGTTCTGTCAGAGAGCCGGCCATATTCCGCCTTACCTGCTTCGGGTAAAAACTTTTGGATGGTTGTAAAAACAATGCCACCGGATGCAACGTTCAGCAGTTGTTTCAAATGCTCCCTGTCTTTAGCCTGTACCGGTTCCTGTCTCAGCAACTGCTTTCCGGCTGTAAAGGTGTCAAATAGCTGGTCGTCTAAGGGTTTAACGAAAAATAAATTAGCAAAATATATTATGTAGGCCACCATATATAGTAGCATGGATACAAGCAAGCAGTATATATGGTGGCCAAAAGCCATGTCTGGAGCAGATGAAGTCCAAGCAAGA
>Ga0209749_1000337_pt1 | contig 70977 bp, 65 predicted proteins | sample EPASupsiteSAE347_FD_187267 | JGI IMG/M metagenome (GOLD analysis project Ga0209749, IMG submission 187267) | Bioremediated contaminated groundwater from EPA Superfund site, New Mexico - Sample SAE3-47 (SPAdes) (version 2) | ecosystem: Environmental > Aquatic > Deep subsurface > Groundwater >... | reverse complement strand
GGGTAGCTGTGTGGGAAAGTAGGTCGCCGCCAGAATTAATCAACAAACGCCCCGCACTCATATGAGTCGCGGGGCGTTTGCGTTCATCCACGCATGATTCAACTTGGATAACTTAAAGAAAACGAGTGGCTAGCTGTTCGAGCGACGGAACAATTACATCTGCCTGTCTAAGTTTTTCAGCCTGATAGCTGTTAGTTACAGCAACAACACTAAGTCCTGCCCCCTTGGCGGACTGTATGCCAGCCGGGGTGTCTTCAATGGCGTAGACGAGACTATCCGAGTTCAGCTTATCAGGGAAGCTAATCAGTAGCTTTTCTTTAGCGCTTAAGTAGCTTGCCGGATGGGGTTTACTCTGGGGCACATCATCTGCAGTGACTATGTGAGAAAAGTAATGCTCTATGTTCAGTTGTTCCAGTATCGGTATAATGTCTGACCGAAGAGCACCACTACTAATTGCCAAAGGTATGCCTTTCGCTGATAATTCATGGATAAGTTCAATAACACCGGTATAGGGGGTTACTCCTCGCGAAACTACTTGCTCGAAAATGCCTGCCTTTTGGCTAATTAGTTCCTGTAGCCTATCGGGTGTCAAGGTTTTCCCTGCAGCTCCAAATGCTTCTCTAAAGGCATCCCGATCATCAAACCCCATGTAGGTACGGGTATACTCATCCCAAGTGTAGCCTAACCCAATTGGTTCAAGAATATCCTGGAATACCTGATAGTGAATCGGTTCAGTATCAACAATAACTCCGTCAAAATCGAAGATAACAGCATCTGGGTACATGGTAGTGTTTTCCTTAAGTAAAAATAAAGGGCAGGAGTTGCAATCCTGCCCTTTGATCTAGCATATTCAGCGTTGATTAGGAACGGTTATTTCTTGAATTTTGGAAGTGGTGAGGCAATTCCTGCGGCAATGTCAATTGATCTGGACGGATCACCTTGGCTGTCAGTGCCACTGGCAATCTTATTACGTATCCGAGCATTTACGCGGGCCAGATCAATGCCGGTGGAGGTGACTACCTCAGCAAGCACTTCCTCTGTTGCGATGAGATGATAGGCCATGTTTTCAACCTTTTGTACCAAGACATCAAGTGTTTCGCTGAGTGTCCCAACCAGACAGGATAAGGTGGAAAGGTTTTCTACAACAAGTTGTTCTCCTGAAAGATCTGCTGGTTTAGCCGCTGATTTCCTAACTGGTTTTGTAGGTGCGTTTTTAGGTGCTGTCTTTGCCGAGACCTTCGTAGTCGATTTTTTTGCTGTTTTCGTTGTTGCCATGATGGAACGTCTCCTTTCGTGATGGTCGTTCTAATGTCGAATCTAGAAATCTGTTACAGACAGAGTAACACGGACCTGTAACTGGTCAAGCGTTCGAATGAAAAAAATGGTATGGCTAACACAAGTTTTACGGTTGACGATTCGGGATTATGGACTATTATTACAAAGCTTGTCTGCTGGAGTTAATTTCGATTCAGCAATCTCGTTGGTTTATTATTTTACATGAGGAGGAACAGGTATGGCTTTGCGGGTTGCAATAAACGGTTTTGGACGTATTGGCAGGATGGTTCTCAGAGCGGCCTGCAAGGACAAGAACATTGAGTTTGTAGCTATCAACGACCTGACGTCTGCTGCCACTCTGGCGCATCTCTTTAAGTACGATTCTGTTCATGGCACTTTTCCAGGTAAGGTTGAGGCCAAGGACGACCAGTTGATTATTAACGGCAAGGCAATTAAGATTTTTGCCATTAAGAATCCTGAAGAGCTGCCTTGGAAGAAAGAGAAGGTTGATATCGTACTAGAGTGTACTGGTATCTTCACCGATCGTGCAAAGGCTGAGCTGCACTTGAAGGCTGGGGCAAAGAAGGTGATTATTTCAGCACCAGCTACCAACGAGGATATTACGATTGTCATGGGTGTGAACCATCATCTCTACGATCACAAAAAACACAACATCATTTCCAATGCCTCATGTACCACTAACTGTCTGGCCCCAGTAGCCAAAGTGCTGCATGAGACCTTTGGAATTGAAAAAGGTCTGGTTACTACGGTTCACTCATACACCAATGATCAGAATATTCTGGACCTTCCCCACAAGGATCTGCGCCGCGCTCGTGCTGCTGCCATGTCCATGATTCCTACCACAACCGGTGCTGCCAAGGCTGTTTCACTGGTATTGCCAGAGTTAAAGGGTAAGTTGGATGGTATGGCGATTCGTGTGCCAACCCCGAATGTTTCAGTTGTTGATCTGGTGGTGACCTTGAAGAAAAAGACTGATGCCACCAAGATCAATGCAGCCCTGAAAAAGGCCTCCAAAGGTGCTTTAAAAGGTGTGCTTGGCTATGAAGAGGCACCGCTTGTTTCAATTGACTTTAATGGTAATCCGCTCTCTTCAATTGTGGATGCATCATGTACCAAGGTTCAGGACGGAAACCTGGTTAAGGTGCTGTCCTGGTATGATAATGAGTGCGGTTTTTCCAATCGTGTAGTTGACCTGATGAAGCTGATCGATAGCAAGAAGTAGGTTGGCGATATTCGATGTATTGAGGGGGATCTGCAATCCCCCTCTTTTTTTATCAAATTCACATTTAAGTCAGGAGGATGCCTGTATGCCGATTCGTTATATTGATCAACTGAAGGATCTGAAGGGTAAGAAGGTGTTTATTCGGGTCGACTTTAACGTGCCTCAGGATGAAAAGGGTAATATAACCGAAGACACCCGTATTGTCGGCGCTGTTCCAACTATCAAATACGCGGTTGAACAGGGTGCTAAAGTGGTGCTTGCCTCCCATCTGGGGCGGCCTAAGGGTGAAAAAAAGCATAAATATACCATGGCTCCTGCTGCCAAGCGGCTTTCTCAGCTGCTTGGCAAAAAGGTTGTTCAGGCCCCTGATTGTTTTGGTCCAGATGTTGATAAATTGATTGATGCCATGAAGCCTGGCGATGTGGTGATGTTGGAAAATGTCCGTTTTTATCCGGGGGAAGAGAAGAATGATCCTGCGTTTGCCGGGCAGTTGGTGAACGGTTGCGAAATCTATGTTAACGACGCCTTTGCTGTTTCCCACCGTGCCCATGCCTCGGTTGAGGCGATCACCAAGCTGGTGCCGACCATCGTAGCTGGTTTTTTGATGAAAAATGAGATGACTTTCTTTGACAAGGCGATGAGCAATCCTGTTCGTCCATTGGTTGCTATTCTTGGTGGCGCAAAAGTTTCCGGTAAGCTGGAGGTGCTGGAAAAACTGGTCAATAAGGTTGATAAAATTGTGATCGGCGGCGGCATGGCCTTTACCTTCCTCAAAGCGATGGGCTACGGCGTTGGTAAATCACTGGTTGAGGATGAGCTGATACCGACTGCCAAGAAGATTATGGATAAAGCCAGGAAAAGGGGCGTTACCTTTTATCTACCGGTTGACTGTGTGGTGGCTAATGCCTTTGAGGCAAATGCAACCAATTTTGTGACTCCTGTGCAGGAAATTCCAGAAGGCTGGATGGCGTTGGATATTGGTCCTGCATCGGCTACATTATTTGCTGAAACCTTGCGTGATGCCAAGACCGTTATCTGGAATGGCCCGATGGGGGTGTTTGAGATGGACGCCTTCTGCCGTGGGACCTTTGCTGTTGCTGAGGCGGTGGGAAATTGTTATGCCACGACGGTTATCGGTGGTGGCGATACAGACGCAGCGGTCAACAAGGCTGGGGTTGCTGCCAAGGTTAGCTACATTTCCACCGGTGGCGGCGCTTTTCTAGAGCTGCTGGAAGGTAAAATTCTGCCTGGGGTGAAAGCCCTTGATGTGAAGAAATAGGGGGCCTCATGCGTACACCACTTATTGCAGGAAACTGGAAGCTATTTAAGACGCTGGCCGAGGCCACAGCTTTAGTTGATGAACTGGCTGCCCTGGTTAGTGATGTAGATGATGTTGAGGTTGTTGTAGCTCCTGTATTTACCGCCATTAGCGCTGTTGCAAAGGCTGCTGAAAAAACGGTTATCAAGGTTGCGGCACAGGACTGTTTCTGGGAAGAGGAGGGGGCTTTCACCGGTGAGGTCTCGCCCAGCCTGCTTAAAGATGCTGGTTGCAGCCATGTTATTATCGGGCACTCTGAACGTCGTCAGTACTTTGCGGAAACCGATGAAACGGTCAATCGCAAGACAAAAGCTGCATTAAAGGCCGGGCTGGTAGTGCTGTTGTGTGTCGGAGAAACCCTTACTGAACGGGAATCTGGCTCTACATTTAAGGTGATTGAGGCTCAAGTCCGTGGTGGTCTGGCCGGTATCCCAGCTGCAGATCTGATGAACATTGTTATCGCTTATGAGCCGGTCTGGGCGATTGGTACTGGTAAAACGGCCAGTGACGAACAGGCCCAGGAGGTCCACGCCTTTATACGGTCGCTGATTGAGCAGGTGTACAGTTCATCCGAAGCTCAAGCACTGCGAATTCTGTATGGTGGGAGTGTAAAACCTGAAAATGTCAAAGGGCTGATGTCACAAGCCGATATTGATGGCGCATTGGTTGGGGGCGCAAGTCTTAAAGCTGAATCATTTGCAGGTATTGTTCGTTTCAAGGGTTGATTTCATACTTTACATTCGTACAAGCGCTGTGGTATTTAATCAGCTTCATTTTTGAGAGGATACACGGACTACTATGACAACCCTCATAACAATTTTACATGTGCTGATCAGTCTGTTTATCATTGGGATGGTACTACTCCAATCTGGCAAAGGCGCTGAAATGGGTGCTTCTTTTGGAGGCGGTGGCAGTCAGTCAGTATTTGGTGCAGGCGGTGGGGGAAACTTTATGACCAAGTTAACCACTGCAGCAGCCATTATTTTTATGTTGACCTCGCTGACTTTGGCGTACTTTTCCGGCCATATGCCTGCGTCTTCAATTATGTCTGGTAAGCAAGCCCAGAAACCTGCCCCTGTTGCACCTGCGGCGCCGGCTCCTGTAGTCCCTGCTGCTCCTACTAAGTAGGTTTTGGGTTGCATTATAGCGAATGATCTGTTAAATAGTTCAACTCTTGTGCCGAAGTGGTGGAATTGGTAGACACACCATCTTGAGGGGGTGGCGGGCGATAGCCTGTACGAGTTCGAGTCTCGTCTTCGGCACCATTTAAATTTTTTCAAGCACTTGCAAAAGCAATCGTTAATGGCCTACAATTTGACCTACATCATGGGGTTAAATCTGTGGGCCATTTTCGGTTGAGGACTATGAAAAAAAGAGGCGACATCTACTATCATCAGTGCCGAGTGCCGGTTGATCTGCAGGAGCTGCTTGGACAGGCCTGGATCAACCAGTCACTCAAGTTGAAGGGGCAGGCCGATGCTGAGCGAGCCGAGATGCGTTTGCTGACGCAGCTTGAGGATCTGTTTTCACAGTTACGCGTCGAGCCGCACACCTGCCATCAGGCCAGAACCAAGCTGGCTAAGATTCTTTGTCGAAAACCGCCAGTTTTGCCTGATCCGGCAACCAACACTGTTGATGGGCCTCCTAAACAGTCCGGCTCGTTGTCGAAGCCGCGCAAGCGGGGGAAGGAATACCGGCTGCGTCAGTTATTCGCTGAGTATGAAAACGAGCATCGCAGCGGCTGGAGTATCCGCAGCAAGCGAGAGTTGCCCAACATCCATGAGCGGATCATTGATCATTTTAATAACCCGAAGATCAAGGCAATCGAACGTGCCCAGGTTGTTGAGTGGGTCCATAAGATGGAAAACATCGATGGCCTTGCGCCCAAAACTGTCAAGAAATATGTGACGCAGCTTTCGGCTGCGCTGAGCTATGCCCATCAACCTTTAGGGCTGATCTCGGTTAACCCTGCGCTTAAAGTGAAGCGTAAAAAGGATCGTCGAAAAAATCATGAAATTCGCGCAGCCTATACTCCTGTCGAGGCAACCAAGCTGTTTACTGATCTGCAAAGCTGCAAGGCCTTCTTTTATGCAGATGCGCATCATGAGCGCTACTGGGTGCCATTGTTGCTGGCGTATACAGGGGCCAGGGTCAACGAAATCTGCCAGCTGCGTGTGGATAATGTGATAGTCGATGAAACAGGTGTTCCTTATATCTCGATCCAGCTGCCGGAGGACGACAGAGATATCAATGCGGTGCTTGAACAGATTTTATCTCAATACAGTCTGAAAACCGATAACAGCGCCAGGGATATCCCGATTCATCGCGATCTGTTGGCACTCGGGTTTCTGAGCTATGTCGAGAGAGTGCGCGCGCATGGCTTTACGCAGCTTTTTCCAGCTTTAAGGCATGGCCCGAACGGTTTTTCACATTATTTTGTGTCCAGGTGGACTTCAAAGTCAAAAACCGGTGAGCGGTGGTATGCCACAGTGCTGGGTGATGATACAGAGAAGGGCAACCACAATTGGCGACATACGTTCATCAACAAGCTCAAACAAGGACTACTGCGTGATGAGCTTATGGAGGAGGCTGCAGTCAATGAGGTCTCTGGTCTAGCCAACTCTGGTGAGGCGATGACCCGCTACGGTAAGCGTTTTTACCTGGAGTCGATGCTTGACATTATCCATCGTCATATACGCTATGATTTCATGCCAACGCTGGAAACCGTGACCGCCGACCTTTATGAGGATACCGGTGAGACCGATGAATATGGAGAAGCGATTGAAAGCCGGACCGGTCTAGCGGTCACATATTACTGTTGTGGAGATATTAAGATATGCTCGGAACCGCATCACCCAGCAGAAGAACCGTCGGTGGAAACCTTGCGGGCTTTCCAGCGTCCAGACCTGTACGGCTATAGTCCGCTGCATAAGGCGATCACAGACTTTTGGCCTGAACCAGATCTGAATCAGTTGAATTTCACGCCTGTAGATCGCCGGAAGCAGGCGATAGCAAAATCCAAACGCCCCGACAGGACTGCCTGATCAGCAACCATCAAGGCATCTAGTAGAATTTCTTGCACCCCTCATATCATTCCTTCGTTGCAGAGCTGCTCGTCATCTGCTCGCTGGGTCAGGCTGATGACCGACCCAGCGAGCAGGCAGCAGGACTGCAATAGCGCCCATTTAGCGCAACGGAGGACTTGCAATGCTCAATACCCTAGAAGCCGAGCTGGCGATGATCCGTCAGCAGCGCCGGGTTGCTAGGCGCAAACGCTATTACCGATCACGCCTCGACAGGTTCCGCGCTGAAATAGTCACCTTGCGGCTAGCAGGGGCCACTCTGGCCGAGGTCGCTGCTTGGCTGCGACGACGACGTTGCAGGGTCGCCATCTCAACCATATCACGCTATCTGGCCCGGCTGCCTGAGGTGGCCAATGCCTAGCTTTCGGTCTGGGCGAGACCAGGCCCGCCACGCCGTCAGCAAGATCGCCGACATCGGCACCAGCCGTCACGACAACCGCACCGATGGCCGTGTGCGGTCAATCCGCACCGCCAAGAACTACGAGCAGGCCCTGTCAGGGCTGACCACCTGGCTCCAGGTCAATCGGCTGGGTCGTCTGCGCGATCTGGATCGTGACAAGGCGCAGCGGTATCTGGGCGAACGCGCCGAGCTGGTCCGACAACCGACCCTGGATCAAGATCGGCAAGCAATCCAGGCGCTTCTTGGTCAGCAGTTGCCGCGCGTCCGCAGTGAGTTGGAGACCGCACTATCGGGGCGTGCATACACAAGTGACCAGATAACCGCAATCGTGGCCGCTCAGAGCAACCGCCACGCGTTGGCAACTGAGCTGGCTGCGGCTTGTGGCCTGCGAGCCCATGAACTTCTGACCATCCGTCGAATCGACGAACAACAACCGAGCAGTCATCGTACCTGGCGGCCTGACATGCACCATGGCCGGGCAGGGCAACCGTATATCGTCACCGGCAAGGGCGGCCTGCGCCGGGCTGTCATGGTGCCTGCCGAGCTGGCGGACCGCCTGGAGGGCCGACGGCTGGATCAGGCGCGGGTCGTTACTGACAGAGGCATCCGGTATGAGACCCGCTACGACATCGGCGGCGGTCAAGCATGGTCAGCCTCGTTCGGCGCTGCCAGCCAGCGGGTGTTGGGGTGGAGCACCGGCGCTCATGGCTGTCGTCATTCATACGCCCAATCCCGAATGAATGAACTTCAAGGCACTGGCTATGGCTACAAATCAGCATTAGAGCTGGTTTCCCAGGAGCTGGGGCATTTTAGGTCCACGATTACTGTGATTTATTTGAGGTAGCAACAAACTCAGGCCATATCGGACCTCCTGTCTTGTGTGATAGAAGGCAGTCTAGCAAGCTGAGTGCCCATAAATCAAATGACCAGCAAAAAAGTTGACAGTCTTTGCAATAGGCATAGGTAAAGACAAACACCATTGTTTGTTGCCCGGACTACGATCCAGGCGGCTCGTTGGAGACCACCAACGGAAATCAAACACAGAAAGGAGAGAGCAGGACCATTGTTGATTGACCGTGCGACCAGTGCCGACGGGCTGCGAGAGCAGCAAAAGGGTGCGAATCGGGGAGGATTGCCAAACCCCGCCTTGACCAAGATGGTCAGGATGGAATCTAACGAGCAATGCCGATTTTTCGACAGTAACGTCATCACTCCGACAGCACTGCTATGAGCGCCGGACACACAGCACCTTCTTGCTTTGGCCGTCATGCTCGCTGCCACTCGCAAAACGCCGATGGGAACCGTCGCACTCGCTCCGTCATGCCAGGCCACGCTGCCAAAACGAAGCGGTGCGGTGAGGCTAGCAAATCACGGTAAGATTGTGGTAGTATCCACAGCCGATCGCACCTTTACTATGAAATGGATTGGATAATGGCATGAGAATAGCAATAGTGGTGACAGCAATGGTGGTTTTGCAAGCTTTCGCAGCAACTACACATGCAGATGATGTCAAACCGCTAACCAAGCAGCTTAATGGCAGCAAGATCGGCAAGTGGCTCTCTGTCTGGGGCGACTACGGGCTGACAGTCGGCTACAACTCAATCAAAGAGCGCCTGACGGATTACCCAGGCGTCGATCACAGCATGACCTATGACAACCGGGTCAGGTTCGGACTACGCTCCAAGCCAGCCGATATTCTGACGTTGGACATAAGCTTGGAGTATGCCAGCAACCACACCGTCAGCTACAGGGACATGGGCCAAGGTTATTCATCGGCTTATTTGGCAGCCCATGCAATCGATCCATCGGCGTATCCGCTAGTTAATAGTTCCAGTGCAATCGCAGCAGACTCTCTTGATCTGCATCGTGGCTATGCAACGCTGGAGATAATGGACAAGCGCCTCAAACTTGCCGCCGGACGACGCCCGCTTGGTGACAGCAGCCCCTTAAGTCAGCTTCAGAATAAGGATCAGGTTGATGATCGCGGCAATCCTTCATTACTAGAGACCTATCATTATGATGGTTTTAGCTTAAGCTACGCGCCAGCAAACCTGTCCTTCCTGGGATCTCACTGGAGGGTCGGATACGGCCATGGATATCAAACAGGACTAAGTCAAAGCCAGGACGCTTTGTACGACTCTCAGATTTTAACCATGGCAATCGTTCCGGTTAATATCGACAACGCGAAGGTCTGGTTTCAATGGCTGCGCGGTTTTGAAATCTATGACTCTCCGGCGATGACCAATACACTTTTTGGCAATACACCGGCTCCAGCAAACCTGGGCAGTATTGACTGGTTCAGTGCCGGGGCCAGTGGCAGCATGAAACTTGGCCCAGGTAACTTGCACGGCTTTGCAGACTTCGGCATGAACATTGTCCAGCCGAACACCAACACATCATCACTTGCGGGCTTTCAGGGGCTGATGTCCGGCTCATTTCTAGCACCGAGCCAAGCACAGGATCGAACCGGATATGCTGTCTATACCGGCATCAGATACGATCTCCCGAGCCTAACCAAAATCGGGTTTGAATACAACTACGGCAGCAAGTATTGGATTACCTCGACTGCTGGCGGCAAAGCAGGAACGCGTGGCAATGTTTATGAACCGTTCATTATTCAGGAGATCAACCTGAAGCCGGTTACATCAATATTTCAGAAGACCTTCTTCCGGGCTGGCTATCAATATTATGACTATGAATACACGGGTAGTAACAACTGGATTGGTACACCAATAAAAATTTCAGACATAACTTCAGGCACAATTTTAATGCAAGCACCCGTTACTCACTCGTATAGCGTTTATGGTGCGTTTGAGGTGCATTTTTAAATGACAAAGCGCAGCTAGATAACGGCCTCCTGTTCCTCTCAGATCGCAACATTGAGAAGCTTAAATGATTATGAGTGTCTGAGAGCAGCTTTTATAAGCTGTGCAGGGTCTGTATTAATGTTTGTCCAGTCAGCTCTGCTTGGATGGGTTGCGACAACAACTTTTAAACCACTAGAGTTGACAAATGATTGGCTGCGCCATCGCCGATTGTTTTCTTCAATATATTCACCAGATAGTATCTTGGCACCCACCTTGTTTCGGACATAGTTTCCTGCCGTTTTCCCAAAACAGAGAATGACCCTCGGTTGAATTTGCGTAATAACAAATTCATGAAATATCCAACATTGCTCTGCCAGCGCAACAATCTCCTGGCCCATATCGGCCTCTTGACGGGAACGAACGAAAACCAAGTTACTGCATGGAATTGTTCCAGGATCTAGCCCCAGTTGTGTGAACAGATGAAGAACACGTGGAGCCATGCCATAAGTTCCAGGAGCAGCTCCTGCCCATGACTCATCACGATATGCGGACCAGTTATCTGCGTTTATACGCACTACCTTAGCGGTGTGATTGCCTATAGTTTCTTCTATGTAGTCGCCAGGGGCTCCTCCTGGGTTGATACCAAGCACATATAGTTCAGAACGGCCCGAAAAAGCTTTACGTCCTGAATAAAATGCTTTGCCGGACTGGCTCAGCAGATTGTCAGGTATTTTGTCAACAAAATCCAGAATGTTGAAAGTCTTGTTTATGGTGGTCATAGCAGCCTCATGACTAAATTGATTAATATCGATTTTTTCGCGTTTATGTGGGCAAATCTATTAATACTGTTTATATAGCACTGTCTGACGGAGATTGAAATTTTCAGCTTAGGCTACACCCCAACCCGACACCCCCCCACCACCGGTCCCGACATCAATCTAGAACCACCTTATGGTTTGCCTGACAAATCCGATAGAGCCTCTTGAGTCTACATTGACAGGGGCACCATGGCAGGCATACAGGTCGGCTATATTCGCGTCAGCACAAGCGAGCAGAATACCGATAGGCAACTGGTCGGGCTGAAGCTAGATCGCATTTTCACGGACCACGCATCAGGCAAAGACACCGAAAGACCGCAACTGACTGCGTTGCTGGCCTATGTCAGGGACGGCGATCAGGTTTATGTTCATTCCCTTGATCGTCTGGCCAGGAACCTGATCGATTTGCGTCGAATCGTCTCTGATCTAGTTGAGCGCGGTATCACGGTTCGATTCATGACAGAAGGGCTTGAATTTGGCCAGGGCAAGTCGTCGCCGATGTCAACGCTGTTGCTTTCAATGCTTGGCGCTGTGGCAGAATTTGAGAGGAGCCTAATCAGGGAGCGGCAAAGAGAAGGGATTGCTGCTGCTCGTTCACGAGGTGTCTATCGAGGCAGACGGCCTAGTCTCTCCTCAGATCAGGTCGCTGAGGTCAAACGTCTGGCCGCAGATGGTGTCCCAAAGGCGGAACTGGCCCGACGATATGGAGTCTCACGCGAAACGATCTACCAAGCCCTCAAGCCGAGCTGAAACGAAAGAAAGGCCCCGGATTGCTCCGAGGCCTTCTTGCACGTCCCTGCGCTGGGTCCGACCATATGGCCGGGATAGTTTGGTGATCCATCGTGCAAGGATCGGCGCGTCAATAACGCGTTGAACATTGAGACAATAGTCGGTCCGCAGGATATTGTCATATCATCCATCGCCTCGACAGCAGGTATAGTTGGGATTGCTGTCGGGGTGGTGGCGATTAACTGACATCACATTTCTGTTGTGTCACATTTCTGTTGTTGACAACTAAGGTGCGAATATCATATGATTACTACTCTAAAAATGGCCAACATATTGGCCTACATCTTTGGTCAAACAAGGTCATAACTATTTGAATCTATTGATGGCGCTGCGAATCTCGTCTTCGGCACCAACTAAAATTATAAGGCTCCTTCTCTTTGTGGAAGGGGCCTTTTCTACTTTACATTCCAACAGTTGTTCATTATCCTTCCAAATTCTATTCGCACCATCAAAAGTCAGTGAGAGTTCATGGATATCAGTAAGATTCGCAACTTTTCAATTATTGCCCATATCGACCACGGTAAGTCTACCTTGGCGGATCGTTTGCTGGAGTATACCGGTGCTCTGACAGCCCGGGAGATGCAGAGCCAGTTTCTAGACAAGATGGATCTTGAGCGAGAGCGCGGGATTACCATCAAGGCTCAGACGGTGCGTCTTAATTATACGGCAGATGACGGGAATACCTATATCCTTAATCTGATTGATACCCCCGGACATGTTGACTTTACCTATGAGGTGTCCCGTTCACTTGCAGCCTGTGAAGGCGGTTTGCTGGTGGTTGATGCTTCGCAGGGGGTTGAGGCTCAGACCCTGGCAAACGTCTATCTTGCGTTGGATAACGACCTGGAAGTTTTTCCCGTGCTAAATAAGATTGACCTGCCGGCAGCTGAGCCAGAGCGGGTCAAGCATGAGATTGAAGAAATTATCGGGATTGATGCCCATGATGCAGTGATGGCCTCTGCCAAAGAGGGAATCGGTACCCGCGAAATTTTGGAACAGATCGTTAGGAAGATCCCGGCTCCACAGGGTGACGCTGCTGCTCCACTAAAGGCACTGCTGTTTGATTCCTGGTATGACCAGTACCAGGGCGTTATCATCCTGGTGCGTCTGTTTGAAGGTTCCCTGAAAAAAGGTGATAAAATTCAGCTCATGTCAACCAACAAGGCCTATGAGGCGCTTAAGGTTGGTGTGTTTGCTCCGGTGATGGTTGAAGTGCCGGAATTAACAGCTGGCGAAGTAGGGTTTGTGATAGCCGGCATCAAGGATGTTGCTGATGCCAAAGTTGGTGATACGGTTACACTTTTACACCGGCAATGTACTGAGATACTGGGTGGATTCAAAGAGGTCAAGCCGATGGTATTTTCCGGTTTGTACCCGATTGATACGGCCCAGTATGAACAGTTGCGTGATGCCCTTGCCAAGTTGAAGCTGAACGACTCTTCGTTTTCCTTTGAGCCGGAGACCTCAGTTGCTCTGGGATTTGGTTTTCGCTGTGGCTTTCTGGGACTGCTGCATATGGAGATTATTCAGGAGAGGCTGGAACGTGAGTTCGGGCTGGATCTGATTACCACGGCACCAACGGTTGTCTATCGTGTGCATAAGATGAGCGGCGAAGTGTATTCGATCCAAAGTGCAAATCAGATGCCGGAGTTGCAGAGCACGGAATATCTGGAAGAACCGTTTATCCTTGCCCATATTCATGTGCCCAATGATTTTGTTGGTGGCGTGTTGGCGCTTTGTGAGGATAAGCGTGGTGTTCAGCGTGAGATCAAGTACCTGACCCCGACGCGGGTTATGATCATTTATGAATTGCCGCTGAACGAGATCGTGCTTGATTTTTATGATCGCCTCAAATCAATCACCAAGGGGTATGCCTCCCTTGATTATGAACATCTGGAGTACCGGCGCAGTGATCTGGTCAGGTTGAATGTTTTGATCAATGGTGAGGTTGTTGATGCCCTGTCGCTGATCCTGCATCGCGATAAAGCCTATTTCCGGGGCCGGGATCTGGTCTCAAAAATGAAGGAGCTGATTTCCCGGCAGATGTTTGAGGTGGCGATTCAGGCTGCCATCGGTAGCAAGATTGTCGCCCGTGAAACCGTCAAGGCCATGCGTAAGGACGTGCTTGCAAAGTGCTACGGCGGTGATATTTCCCGTAAACGCAAGTTGTTGGAAAAACAGAAGGAAGGCAAGAAACGGATGAAAAATGTCGGCAACGTTGAGCTGCCTCAGGAGGCATTTCTGGCGATCCTCAAGGTTGACGACAAATAGGAAGGGACATTCATGGCAGATCTGAACGAACAGCAGCAACCTGAAGAGGTTCAAAAGAAGAGTCTCTGGCGCGAGTATACTGAGTCAATTATTATTGCCGTGCTTCTGGCACTGGTGATTCGGACCTATGTGGTACAGGCTTTCAAAATTCCTTCCGGCTCTATGGAAGATACCCTGCTGATTGGTGATCATCTGTTGGTCAGTAAGTTTATTTACGGCACCAAAATTCCCTTTACTGACAAGCAGGTCATCAAGCTGCGTGACCCCAAGCGTGGTGATGTGGTGGTGTTTGAGTACCCAGAAGATCCACGCAAGGATTTCATCAAACGGGTGATTGGCGTGCCTGGTGATGTGGTTGAAGGTAAGGATAAGAAGGTCTACGTTAACGGCAAACTGTATGAAAATCCCCATGAGGTACACAAAGAGCTGGAGATAATCCCCAAGGAGCAGAATCCCAGGGATACCTTTGGGCCGATTGTGGTACCGGAAAATTCCTATTTTGTAATGGGGGATAACCGGGATCGCTCCTATGACAGCCGTTTCTGGAAATTTGTCCGTCGTGATCAGTTGAAAGGTTTGGCGTTTATCAAATACTGGTCCATTGATGGGCCGTGGTACAAGTTCAATATCCGCTGGCGCAACATCGGGCGGTTGATCGACTAATACACTGGAGGATTCGTATATGGATACATTGGGAAACTGGAAACGTTCTGATTATTGCGGTTCTTTGACCGCTAAGGATATTGGCCGCGAAGTGGTGCTGATGGGCTGGGCCCTGCGTCGTCGTGACCATGGCGGTCTGATCTTTATTGATCTGCGGGATAGAGAAGGGATTGCCCAGGTTGTGTTTGACCCGGAGGTTAACTCAGCTGCTCATCAGGTGGCTGAAGGGGTGCGCAGTGAGTTCGTGCTGGCTATTAAAGGCACGGTTATTCCTCGCCCTGAAGGTACGGTCAACCCCACTATGAAGACCGGTGAGGTAGAGATTCAGGTGGCTGAATGCAAGCTGCTGAATCGCTCCAAGCCGTTGCCGTTTATGCTGGATGAGCATAGCGAAGTGAACGAGAATATCCGCCTGAAGTACCGTTATCTGGATATGCGTCGCCCACAGTTGGCTCAGAACCTGATTCTGCGTCACCAGGTTGCTCAGGCTACCCGTCAGTACCTGACGGAAAACGGTTTTCTGGAGCTGGAGACACCCTTCCTGACCAAGTCAACCCCTGAGGGTGCCCGTGACTTTTTGGTGCCGTCCCGGATTAACCAGGGGCAGTTTTACGCCCTGCCGCAATCCCCCCAGATCTTTAAACAGATCCTTATGATTTCAGGGTTTGATCGCTATTTCCAGATTGTACGCTGCTTCCGCGATGAGGATCTGCGTGCTGACCGTCAGCCTGAGTTTACCCAGATTGACTGCGAGATGTCGTTCATTGACCGTGAGGATATCATTACGGTGATGGAAGGGCTGATTGCGCGGGTGTTTAAAGAGGCCAAAGGGGTTGAGGTGCAACTGCCGGTGGAGCGGATGACCTATCAAGAGGCGATCCGCCGTTTTGGTGTGGATAACCCTGATCTGCGCTTTGGTCTGGAACTGGTTGAGCTGACTGATATCGTCAAAGGTTCTGGCTTCAAGGTGTTTAACGAGGTTGCTGCTGGCGGCGGTATTATCAAAGGGATCAATGCCAAGGGCTGTGCAACCTTCTCACGTAAAGATATCGAAGACCTGACCAGCTTTGTCTCCATTTATGGTGCTAAAGGTCTTGCCTACGTCAAGGTAACTGCTGAAGGCTGGCAATCACCAATTACCAAGTTCTTTACTGAAGCAGAAATCGCAGCCATGAACGGTGCCTTTGGTGCAGAAGAGGGTGACCTGCTGCTGTTTGTGGCAGATAAGCCCAAGGTGGTAAATGACTCACTGGGCAAACTGCGCAATCAGCTGGCATCCCAGCTTAAGCTTACTGACTCAAATGTTTTCCGTTTTGTCTGGATCACCGACTTCCCTTTGTTTGAGTGGGATGAAGACGATAAACGCTGGTGTGCCGTACACCACCCCTTCACCGCACCGATGGACGAGGATGTTGACTATGTTGAGTCTGATCCGGGTCGCTGCCGCGCCAAGGCCTATGACCTGGTGCTGAACGGCAACGAGATCGGCGGTGGCTCAATCCGTATCCACCAGGAGCAGGTGCAGTCCCTGATGTTCAAGATGCTGGGGCATTCTGAAGAGGATAAACGTTCCAAGTTTGGTTTCCTCTTGGATGCACTGGAGTATGGTACGCCGCCCCATGGTGGCATTGCCTTTGGTCTGGATCGTCTGATCATGCTGTTGACCGGTTCTGACTCAATCCGTGACGTGATCGCCTTCCCCAAGACCCAAAAAGGGACCTGCATGATGTCTGAAGCGCCTTCAACCGTAGATACAAAGCAACTGCGTGAGCTGGGGATTCGTCTTGCCACTCCTGCAGCGACTCCTGCGGTTTAATTCTGACTGATGCTTGTTCTATTGCGTCTCATACTGCTGACTCTGGTACTTGTGACTATGGCTGGTTGTGGTAGTCATGACCCGGTCTGGCGTATGAAGGCGCAATTGACGCTCCTGCAACTGCAGGGAGAGAATGCTGCTGCATCTCACCCGGATGATTACGCTCATATCAACAGTACGTTTCAGCAGGGTGAGGCATTACTGCTTGAACAGGAAGAGGAAGACGACGCTGACCAGCAGTACAAGTTGGCTTACCAAAAAGGGCTGGTGCTCAAGCAAGAGGTCACCCTCTATAAAGAACGGATGAAAGAAGAGGCACGCCAAAAAGCGATTGAGGAACGTGCTATTCGGGAGGAAGAGGAGCGGAGCCGGCTTGAGGCGGAGCAAAAGCGCCAACAAGAACTGGATGAAGCTCAAAAGGCTTTGCAGAAGCGCCAAAAGAATGAAGAAGCTGCAGAGGCAGCGGCCCGTGTGGCACAACCCACCTCTTATACGGTGCGTCGAGGCGAAACCCTGCCCCAGATTGCTGCCCGGCCTGAACTCTACAACGACATGGCGCTCTGGCCTTTAATTTACCGTGCAAACAGGGATCAAATCCGAGATCCCTATCAGCTTTGGCCTGGACAGACCTTGAAGATACCACGTAATTTCAGTAGGGAAGAAGCATTGGAGGCGCGTCGGCAGGCGCATCGCCGGAGTCCCTAAGTGGTGTTCCAGGAAAGCTCTGTTTTTAGCCGTAGTAAAGCTTTTCCTGTCTACTAACAAGTTTTGTTAAATGGAACAGATCTGTCACGATTTCCCCTTGACACTCCATGCCCTTTTGCATACTGTATACACGATTTTTAGATGCTGTAGTCTATACTGATTGTAACATGTTGCAATCAGTATATTAAATTCCATATATAAGTATTACACCAAAACAAGGAGAGAACATGGCAACTGAATCAGCAAAGATTATCTGGTCCAAGATTGACGAAGCACCCGCACTGGCAACATACTCTCTGCTTCCTATCGTAAATGCATTTACCAAGGCTGCTGGCGTTGTTGTTGAGACCCGCGACATCTCCGTTGCAGGCCGGATCATTGCAAACTTCCCTGACTATCTGACTCCTGAGCAGAGAATGCCTGATTATCTGGCTGAACTGGGTGAGCTGACCCAGAAGCTTGAAGCCAACATCATCAAGCTGCCCAACGTTAGTGCCTCGATTCCTCAGTTGAAGGCTGCCATCAAGGAACTGCAGGAGCAGGGTTATAAGCTGCCTGATTATCCTGAAGAGCCTAAAACCGATGCTGAAAAAGAATTGCATGCTCGTTATGCCAAGTGTCTGGGTAGCGCAGTTAACCCGGTACTGCGTGAAGGTAACTCTGACCGCCGTTCGGCAAAGGCTGTTAAAGAGTATGCAAAAAAATATCCGCACAAGATGGGTGCCTGGAAATCAGATTCCAAAACCCATGTGTCATGGATGGAGTCGGCTGACTTCTACGCGAATGAAAAAGCAATAACCATGGAAAAAGCCGGCAATGTCAAGATTGAGTTTGTTGACAAGGCCGGTAATGTCACCGTGCTGAAAGAGAAGTTGGCACTGCAGGCTGGTGAGATCTTTGACGGTACCTTCCTGAGCGCCAAGGCTTTGCGTAAATTCATTCAGGAGCAGATTGACGATGCAAAGGCCAAGGGGGTGCTGTTCTCAGTTCACCTGAAAGCCACTATGATGAAGATCTCCGACCCGATTATATTCGGACATTTTGTAGAAGTTTTCTACAAGGATGTGTTTGAGAAGCACGCTGCAACCTTTAAGGAGCTGGGCGTTAACCCTGATCTTGGTATGGGTGACCTGTACCTGAAGATTGCTAAGTTGCCTGCAGATAAAAAAGCTGAGATTGAGGCTGATATTCAGGAAGTGTACAAGAAGCAGCCGCCTCTAGCCATGGTTGACTCTGACAAAGGGATCACCAACCTGCATGCAAGTAACGACATTATCATTGATGCCTCCATGCCGGTGGTTATTCGTGATTCCGGCGGCATGTGGGGCCCGGACGGCAAGCTGCACGATGTCAAGTGTGTAGTGCCAGACCGTTGCTATTCACGTTGGTATCAAGTCTGCGTTGATTTCTGCAAGGAAAATGGCCAGTTTGATCCGACCACCATGGGCTCAACCTCTAACGTTGGTTTGATGGCTCAGAAGGCAGAAGAATACGGCTCACACGACAAGACCTTCAAGATTGCTGCAGACGGCACTGTGCGGGTTGTTGATGAGGCAGGCAACGTGCTGATCCAGCACGACGTTGAAGCTGGTGATATCTGGCGTGGTTGCCAAGCCAAAGACCTGCCGATTCAGGATTGGGTCAAGCTGGCTGTACGTCGTGCCCGTGCAACCGGTGCTCCGGCCATCTTCTGGCTGGACAAGGAGCGCGGTCATGATGCTCAGATGATCGAAAAGGTCAACAAGTATCTGAAGGATCACGACACCACTGGTCTTGACATCCAGATCATGGCACCGGTTGACGCAATGCTGTTTACCTGCAAGCGCGCAAAAGCTGGTCAAGATACCATCACCGTTACCGGCAACGCCCTGCGGGATTACCTGACCGACCTGTTTCCGATTCTTGAGCTGGGTACCAGCGCCAAGATGCTCTCCATCGTACCGCTGCTGGCTGGTGGTGGTCTGTTTGAAACCGGCGCAGGCGGTTCTGCTCCCAAGCACGTGCAACAGTTTGTTGAAGAAGGCTATCTACGTTGGGATTCGCTGGGTGAGTTCCTGGCACTGGCTGTCTCCCTTGAGCATCTCGCAGCTACCTTTAAAAATGAGAAGGCTCAACTGCTGGCTGATACCCTGGATCAAGCCAACACTAAATTTCTGGATAACAACAAGAACCCGGCCCGGAAGGTTGGTCAGATCGATAACCGTGGCAGCCACTTCTACTTGGCCATGTACTGGGCAGAGGCTCTGGCAGCTCAGACCAAGGATGCCGATCTTGCAGCCCGCTTCACCAAGGTTGCCAAGCAGCTTCAGGAAAATGAAGAGAAGATCAATGCAGAGCTGATCGGTGCTCAAGGCAAGCCACAGGATCTGGGTGGGTATTACAATACTGATCCTGTCAAGACTGAAAAGGCAATGCGTCCAAGTGCAACACTGAACGCTATTGTTGACGCTATCTAAGCTTCTGTTGGTTCGGGGAGTCGGTCTTTCCGGCTCCCCTCTTAAGTTTTAAAGATAAACTGCTGTTGGTGTAAAAATCGAAACACATACCAAACGAGGAGGAAGAAACAATGGGACGTAAAAAGATTTCATTGATTGGTGGCGGACAGATTGGTGGCGTTCTTGCTCAACTTTGCGCACTGCGTGAGCTGGGTGATGTTGTTCTGTTTGATATCGTAGAAGGTATGCCCCAGGGCAAGATGCTGGACATCGCTGAGGCATCCCCAGTTGATGGCTTTGACGTCTGCCTGCAAGGTACCCAGGACTACAAAGACATCGCTGGTTCCGATGTTGTTATCGTAACCGCCGGTCTGCCCCGTAAGCCGGGCATGAGCCGTGATGACCTGATTGCAACCAACTCCAAGATCATGACTTCTGTTGCAGAAGGCATCAAGCAGTATGCTTCTGACGCCTTTGTTATCATCATCTCCAACCCACTGGATGCCATGGTTACCCTGTGTCAAAAGATCACCGGTATGCCTGCAAGTCGTGTAGTTGGCCAGGCTGGCGTACTTGACTCAGCACGTTTCAAAGCCTTTATCGCTTGGGAACTGGGCGTATCGGTAAAAGACGTTTCTGCCATGACTCTGGGCGGCCACGGCGACGATATGGTTCCCCTGGTTCGTTACGCTGCAGTTAACGGCATTCCTGTTATGGAACTGCTGGAGCAGAAGTACGGTGCAGACAAGGCCAAGGAAGTAATGGAAGCAATGGTTAACCGTACCCGTCTGGCTGGTGGCGAAGTTGTTGCCCTGCTGAAGACCGGTTCCGCTTTCTATTCACCTGCTTCTTCCGCTATTGCTATGGCTGAGTCCGTACTGAAAGACCAGAAGCGTGTACTGCCTACCTGTTGCCTGCTGAACGGCGAGTTCGGCGTAAACGGCTACTATGTTGGTGTTCCTGCTGTTCTGGGTTCAAACGGCGTAGAGAAGATTCTGCAGTTCAAACTGGATGCAACTGAGCAAGCCATGATGGATAAGTCTGTTGCAGCAGTAAAAGGTCTGGTTGACAGCCTTGACAGCATCCTGAAAGGTTAATTCGCCTTTTACAGGCTCTGTAGTGCCTGCAAGAGAAGGGTGGTATATACACCGCCCTTCTCTTGCCGCATCAAGAGCCTTTATTTCACACCTCCGAATACGGATAGAAGGAGTTGAGCCGATGTCTGAAGAAAAGAAGCTGCCACGTATTGAGATTATTGAGAAGTACTGTAAGGGCTGCCACATCTGTGTGGAGTTCTGTCCCACCAAAGTTCTTGAAATGAAGGGTTTTGTTGCTTCAGTCAAGGATCTGGAGAAGTGCATCAAGTGCATGCAGTGCGAACTGCGTTGCCCTGACTTTGCCATCAAAGTTCACGCCGAATAATAAGACGGGAGGATTTCAAAGTGTCAAAAAAAGTCGGTTTTTTACAAGGTAACGAGGCAGCTGCCCACGGCGCACTGTATGCCGGTTGCAAGTTCTTCGCTGGTTACCCCATTACTCCCTCCACCGAAGTGTCGGAGGTGTTGTCCATTGAACTGCCTAAAATAGGCGGCAAGTTCATTCAGATGGAAGACGAGATCGGCGCTATGGCTGCCCTGTTGGGTGGTGCTCTGGCTGGTCAGAAAGCTCTGACCTCCACCTCAGGCCCTGGTCTGTCCCTGAAGCAGGAACTGATCGGTTATGGCTGTATCGCTGAGATCCCGTGCGTTGTGTACAACGTTATGCGCGGTGGGCCATCAACCGGTATGCCTACCGGTCCTTCACAGTCTGACGTTATGTGTGCCAAATGGGGTACCCACGGTGACCACGCCACTATCGCCCTGATGCCTGCTTCCGTGCAGGAAACCTATGACATGATCGTACGTGCTTTTAACCTGGCTGAGAAGTATCGTATGCCGGTACACGTTCTGCCTGATGAGATTGTTGCTCACATGCGTGAGCGGATTGAATTCCGTGAGCCGGGCGAACTGGAAGTAATTGATCGTACCGCTCCTTCAGTACCACCTTCCGAGTATAAGCCTTATGACACCAAGTTTGGTGATGTGCCTCCTCTGGCTGCCTTCGGCTCCGGCTACAAGTTTCACGTAACCGGCCTTAACAAGCTGCCTGATGGCTTCCCCACCACCAAGGCAGAGTACGTCCAGGCAGAGGAAGAGCGTCAAGTCCGCAAGGTTATGGCTAATATTGACGAAATCGTTGAGTTTGAAGAGTTCATGCTTGACGATGCAGAGATCTGTGTTGTTGCCTATGGTTCTACTTCCCGCTCAGCTCGCTATGCAGTGAACGAGGCTCGCGAAAAAGGGATCAAGGTTGGCATGTTCCGGATCAAGACCTTCTGGCCTTTCCCGGACAAGCAGATCAAGGCTCTGGCCGATAAGGTCAAAGGTTTTATCGTACCTGAAATGAACCTGGGTATGTGTAGCCTTGAAATTGAGCGTTGCGCACAAGGCAAGGCTCAGATCCTCGGGATTAACCGTGTTGACGGCGAGCCGATCAACCCCGAGCAGATCATTGAGAAGATCAAGGAGGTTAAGTAACCATGGCTTTTGATTACGAAAAATATATCCGTCCGGGCAAGTTGCCCCACATCTGGTGTCCTGGTTGCGGCCACGGCATTGTTATGAAGGGCCTGATCCGCGCCATGGATACCCTCAACCTTGTGAAGGAAGAGACCGCTATTGTTTCCGGTATCGGTTGTGCTTCCCGTCTGCCTGGCTACATTGATTGCTGCACCCTGCACACCGCTCACGGTCGCGCAGCTGCTTTTGCAACCGGTGTAAAAATGGCTAAGCCTGAAATGAACGTAATTCTGGTTGGTGGAGACGGTGATGGTACTGCTATTGGTGGTAACCACTTCATCCACGCCTGCCGTCGTAACATCAACATGACCTACATCATCCTGAACAACTATATCTACGGCATGACCGGTGGTCAGTTCTCCCCTTGTACCCCAACCGGCCACAAGGCATCCACCACACCCTACGGTAACCCTGACCCAGGTTTCGATATCGCCAAGCTGGCAATCGGTGCCGGTGCCAGCTTCGTTGCCCGTGGTACTGCCTTCCATGCCAACCAGATTGACAAGCTGATTGCTGAAGCTATTCAGCACAAAGGCTTCTCCGTGGTTGAGATCCTGGATGACTGCCCCACTACCTATGGCCGTCGTAACAAGTACAAGTCGGTTATTGAGATGATGAACCGTCTGAAGGAAGTTGCTGTACCGGTGAAGGCTGCCGAGAAGATGACTGCCGAGCAACTGCAGGGCAAGGTGCTGACCGGTGTACTGCACAAGGTTGAGCGTCCTGAGTACTGCGAAGAGTACGCTAAGGTTATTGAGCGCGCTGGCGGCAACAAGTAATAATTACTCTGAAAAAGGAGAAGATAGATGGCCAGGTATGAATTACGTTTTTCCGGCGCCGGCGGACAAGGTCTGATCACTGCGGGGATCATCCTTGCTGAGGCAGCCTCCATCCATGAAGGAAAGCAAGCTGTACAGTCCCAGAGCTACGGCCCTGAGGCTCGTGGTGGCGCTTCCAAGTCTGAGGTCATCATTGACGATGTACCGGTTGACTACCCCAAGGCTACCAAGGTTGATGCCCTGCTGGCGCTGACTCAGGAAGCTTGCGACAAGTACAGCGCAGACCTGAAGGATACCGGTATCCTGCTGTATGACACCGACTTGGTAACCAAATTGCCAGAAGGTGGTTTCAAGAAGGTTGGCTTCAACATCATTAACACTGCTAAGAACGAAGTTGGCCGTGAGATCGTTGCTAACATCGTTGCTCTGGGTGCGATGATAGCCCTGACCGGCGTTGTTTCCCGTGAAAACGGCCTGAAAGCTGTTCTCTCCCGCGTGCCTGAGGCATTCCTGGAGCTGAACGAGAAGGCCTATGCTGCTGGCTTTGAAAAAGCGGTGGCTGCATCGAAATAGTTGTACATAAACCGCAGTAAACAAAAGGCCTGGTGCAGATGCATCGGGCCTTTTGTGTTATATCTAATGTATTTCAACCGGGCCGGTCTGGTGGCTGGGGCGTTTTAGTAACAGTAGTAGGGGGATAATGCCCAGAAATGCCAGCCCGATGATAAAGAAAATTCTATTGTAAGCCAGGGTTGCCGCCTGTTTTTGTACCATGCCGTAGATCATACCAATGGCGGTTTGGTCGGCCTGTGTTGCCTGCATCCCTTTGGCAATTAAGGCTTGTTTCAGCTCTGACAACCGCATTTGAAAAACCGGGTTATAGGGGGTTACATGGGCAGACAGGCTGGTTTGGTAAAACTGCGACAAACGAGAAAGCAGGGTGGCGGCAATGGCAATCCCCACGCTACCGCCGATGTTACGCAACAGGTTGAAGACGCCGGTGGCGTTGCCCATCTCCTGTCGGGCAATGCCGGAGAGGGTGACCGTGGTCAGCGGTACAAAGATCATGGCCAGGCCAATCCCCAATACAACGCGGGGCCAGACAAAGGCCCAGTAGGACGCCTGCAGATTAAGCCCCTGCATTAGGTACATTGAGCTGGCGCTGATAATCAGCCCTAGCAGGACGATCTTGCGGCCATCACGCTTCTGCAGCATTGCCCCGACAAACGGCATGGTGAGCAGGGTGGCAATGCCGCCCGGAGCCATGACCATACCAGCGTCGGTGGCAGAGTAGCCCATCAGGGTCTGCAGGAACATCGGTATCAGCATGATTGAACTGTACAGGCCGAATCCCACCACAAACATGATCAGGTTTCCTGCAGAAAACGAAACGCTCTTGAACAGGCGCAGGTTAACAATCGGCTGTTCATGGGTCAGTTCTACCCAGATCAGAGCAACCAGTGAGAGTATCGTGATGATACTGAAGCTGATGATAAAGTTTGAGTTGAACCAGTCCTCTTGCTGGCCTTTATCCAGCACAACCTGTAATGCCCCCATACTGACGGTCAGCAGGAACAACCCCCAGTAGTCAACCTTGCGTACCTTTGCCATCCCTTCCCGCAGGTAGGGTGGATCAAAGATAAACAGAGTACACATGGCAACCGCAATCAGGCCGATCGGGATGTTGATGTAGAAGATCCAGCGCCAGTTCATCTGGTCGGTGATCCAGCCACCCAGGGCCGGTCCCACAATTGGGCCGGTCATGGCCCCTACACCGAAGATTGCCATGGCAATGCCATGCTGCTTGGGTGGGAAGGTCTCCAGCAAAATCGCCTGACTGATCGGTATCAGGGCACCTCCTGCAGCGCCCTGGAGTACCCGAAAGAAAATCAGCGTTCCAAGATTTGGCGCAGCTCCGCACAAGACTGATGAAATGGTGAACAGGCTGATGCAGGTCAGTAGAAAGCGCTTGCGACCGAACATGCGTGCCAACCAGCCGGTCATTGGCAGTACCACGGCGTTGCTGACCAGATAGGAGGTCAGCACCCAGGTGATCTCTTCGGTACCGGCATTCAGGCTGCCCTGCATGTAGGGCAGTGCCACGTTGGCCACCGAGGTGTCGATGATCTCCATGATGGTTGGCAGCATCACGGTGATTACGATCAGCCACTTATTGATGGTGCGCGCCTCGGTCATTTGCTGAACGGGTTTACCTCTCTTAAAACCTGTCCTGCTGTCCGTCCGGTCTGTACGGTGGGAATGACACTCATGCCCACCCGTAATTGGTGGCCAGGATCACTGGTCTGATCAATGATAATCTTAACTGGAATCCGCTGGACCACTTTTACATAGTTGCCACTGGCGTTTTCAGGTGGCAGCAGTGAAAACGCAGCGCCGGTACCGGCCATGATGCTCTCAACAGTACCACTGAAGGTCTTGCCAGGATAGGCGTCTACCTTGAAGCTGACTTTCTGACCTGGCCGGATATGGGTCAATTGGTTTTCTTTGTAGTTGGCTGTGACCCATGAACCACCCAGCGTCACTACTGCCATCAGGGCCTGACCTGGCTGGATGGTGGCACCTGTTTCCACCCCTTTACGGGTGATGTAGCCGTCCACCGGTGCCACAATCCGGGTGTATGCAAGCTTAAGCCGCGATTCGGACAGCTCGGCCTGTTTCTGGCGTACCCGTGCCTTGCCTCCAGGGCCGCTGGTTGTGCCAGCTATCGCCTCCGCGCGTTTCTGTTGTTCCACTGCCTCCTGCAACTGGGCATCGGCAACACGCTGGTTGGTCCGCAGGCGGTCCAACTGCTCTTTGGGAATCACCTCCCGACCAAAGAGCGCCTCGCCCCGCTTGAGGTCAAGATTGCTCTGTTCCAGGCGGGCTTTTGCTGATTGCACTGCGGCGCGGGTTGCTGCCACCTGTGACCTGTCGCCAGAGGTTTCATTAAGGGCAACGCCCACGGCTGCCTCAGCCTTTTCCGCTGCTACGCGGTAGTCGGCCGGATCAAGTTCAACCAGCAGGTCCCCCTTCTTTACCTGTTGGTTATCCTTTACATGAATCGCTGTCACGGTCCCTGAAATCCGTGCCGAGACCGGGTGGATGTTTGATTCAATAAAGGCGTTATCAGTGGTGATGTTGGTTCTTGCATCAATCAGCCAGCGTACCCCCAGCCAGATACCGACTACAGTCAGGGTCAGCATCAGGATGGTAGCCTTGCGTTGTGGTGTCAGCCCCGTTTTTCTCGCTTCCGTTTGGCTGCCAGGTGCAGCACCTGAGGGTGGGGCAGGGGTGGTTATTGATTCTTCAGGCATACTCACTCCTGTTAAAGTTCGCCAACCGCCTTGCGCAGGCGGGCAGAGGAAATCTGGTAGTCATAGTAGGCCCGGAAATGCTCGGTCCTGGCTTGGGATAAGAGGTTCTGGGCATCAAGTACATCAGTAGCAGTGCCAACCCGTTCCTGATAACGGTTTTGATTGATCCGCAGATTTTCTTCTCCCTGCTTGATCGCTTCTTTGGTGACTGCAATCCGCTCCCGGGCCACCTTGGTATCGTTCTGGGATGTGATTATCTCTAACCGGGCCTGCTGCTCTGCCATCTGAAGCTGCTGTTGGGTCCGTGAGCGTGAGCTGACCGCTTTTTCTCGGCTTGCTGTGGAGCCGAATCCGTCAAACAGGTTGATTTTTAGACCAATGGTACCGGCGTAGATCGCCTGTTCGCGCATCTTATCGTTCTGCAGATAATCCATTGAAGCCCGTGCAAACAGTTCCGGGTAGAAAAGGCTCTTGCTTTCTTGTACTTCCTGGTCGCTAACCTCAAGCTGCTTACGCAATGCGTTTAGGTCTGGGCGAAGGGCAAGCGCCTTGGTGGTATCAGTTGTATGCGTGATAGCTGGTGCTGTTTCCGGGGATTCCTGCAGTTCAGGCTGCTGCCCTGGCTCGCCACCGATCAGAAAGTTTAGCTGTAGCCGCAAGTTAACTACCTGATTTTGAAGTGCCAGTAGCTTCTGGCGCGTTGAGGCACCCCGTAGATCAGCCTGCAGCAGATCATTGCGGGTAACCACGCCGTTGTCGTACAGGGCTTGAGCCACCCGGCGATGCTCAATTACGGTTTGCAGTTCCTGCTGGGCGGTGATAACCAGCTTTTCTGCCTCAAGTACAGCAAAGTAGGCCTCAATCACCTGCAGGCTAACTTCCTGTTCTTTGGACCTGATGCCGCTTTCCACGGCCTTGCTTGCTGACTGTGCCTGACTACGGCGGGCATCACGACGGCCAAAGTCATAGATAATCTGGGTTGCAGCCAGATTGGCAAAACCGTAGGAACCTTGCTGAGTCTCCATGGTCTGTCCGTTGATTTTCATGGCCTGTGGTTCAAGCTGGGCTGTGTAACCGCCTTGTAGGTCTATTTTGGGATAGAGGCTGCTATCTGATTGACGCACCTGCTGGTTCGCAACAGACTGATCCCAGCGGACTGTCTGCAGTAGCGGGTTGCGCGCCTTTGCCTGTTTCAGGCAGTCTTCGAGGGAGAGCGGAGCGCTATGACCTGGCTGTGTGGTCAACAGCATCCCCAGTATGATCAAGAACGCCTTAAGCTGCAGTCGTTGCATAGTCTTTCCTTTCTCCGCGCAGTGTTTCAAGCATGCTTCTCAGTTGCTGTTTGTCTGTTTCGGAAAGTCCGGCAGTAAATCGTCTCAGTACATCATTGGCCAGACTGGTCAGTTCAGGTTCAAGACTTTTTCCCTGTTCTGTCAGATACACCAGATGGGCTCGTCGATCTAGGGGATGGGGGCGGCGTTCCAACAGGTTTGAACGCGCCATACGGTCAAGCAGGCCACCGATGGTGGTGCGGTCTATCTGGGCTTTTTCCGATAACTCAGTCTGTGTCAATCCATCCTGTTGCCAGAGAAACGCCAGAACGCTGAACTGTGGTGGTGTCAGGTCATAGCGGCCTATCTCTTCGGAAAAGAGTGCCCAACCTCGTTGATGGGCTTTAGCCAGCAAAAAACCGATGCTTTTTTCAATATCGTACATAACGCCCTCGTGCATGGAATTAAATTCATTATACTGATAGTCAGTATGCTGTCAAAATTTTTATGATCGTAGTTTACTTTTGGAGAGATTTTGGCAGCATGTAGCCTAAATTATGTGATTTCATGATGTTGACAAGTATCATTTCCCGTGTAATAAAAGAAACAGCTTTGTATTACAGGTGAATATGATCAACTTACTCTTTATTTCAAACAGCCCACGGGCAGAATTACTGCGGATGCATTTTCAGCAAATGCTCAAAATCCGTATTGATGTGGTTGAAGATTTTGACCATGGCTTGAAAGATGTCTTTGAAAAACGCCCTGTAGCGGTCTGTATCCAAGAACAGATTGCCGGGGTAACCGGCGAAAGCGTGGCCAGACACATTCAACTGCTGCTGGGTAATGGTGCACCCAGTTTTGTGCTGATGCATGAAGGTAATGCCAAAGCAAAACCGGTGCCGGGTCTTTTTAGCTATCTGGTGGATCTTAGCGGTCCATTTGAGGCAATCTGTGATTCCTTGCTGAAGGCCCTGCAGGCGCTATTGGGCGAGCAGTGGGAGATAGTTTACAGTGCCCCGCCTGACGTGGAATTACCCAAGCCTGAAGCAACAGTAACTTCACCCTTGGCCGACCAGCTGGTGGATGAACGTATTGAAGAAGGCTCTGCAGTTACCCCCCCACAGAATGTTAAGCCAGTTCAGGCTGCTAATCAGGTAATTGAGCCGGTAGAAGTCATGGTGTTTGAGCACGATCTGCCGGGTGGACCAGCAGCAGAGCCCCATGCTGCCAAAACGGTTCCAATACCTTCAGTCATTTCTACTGATGCTGAATCACTGGAAGCTCCTGTGCCAAGGGATCCGTTAATGGCCGGCAAACAGCCACCCGCCTTTCTGCAACAGCCGGTGACCGAGCGCCCGGTACGTCCTGTACAGCAACCGGTGACACCAGTTGAGGCGACTGTTCCGGAAGACTCTAAAACTACCAATGATACTTCAGTGCCGGTGGAGGAGTTATTGCAGGTTTTTGAAGAAAAATACCGTAGTCGCAAGCGTATGCTCCGGTGGGGTATTGGCCTTCTGCTCCTTTTGCTGTTTGGAGCCTTGCTGGTTTGGATCAAACCGTGGGGAACCTTTACGAACCGGAAGGATGCTGTTGTAAAACAAGGTCTGCCGACAAGGCCACAGCAGACAGCCGTTGTTCAACCTCAAATAAGTGCCGTCAGAACAACACCGCCTCCGGTTCCACATGACGCTATTCAAAAAGTTAATGTGCTGCCGTCCTTTATTTCTCAGGCCAAAGCGGATCCTGCGTTTTCCAAGAAAAAACCGGGCTGGTCCCGTTACCAGTCCGCTCGACGTGATTATCGTCTGTTTCATGCTGATGGTCGTCTGCAAGCAGTTCAGGTGATTGCTATTGATGGTAGCAGTATTTCACCATCAGAACTTAAACAGGTGTTGCGTGACCTGGCCGGTAAAGAAGAGTATCGACTAGGTCGTCAGGAACGCAAGGAAGGTGTCTGGCTGGAGCGGGCGACGCTTCCCGGTCAGGCAGATCTACTGATCTATCGTTCATCTTCAAATGGTCCGATTAAGGCCGTTGTGTTTGCACCTACGCCATGAGGTTTTCAACTGATATGATTATTATGCGTTGTTGTTCTTTTGCTCTTTCTCTACTTTCACTGGGGGTTGCTGTTGTTTTGCTTCCGTCAGCCAGCTGTGCCATCGACGCCCGTTTTGAACTTGATCCAGCTCAGGTGAAAAAGGAATCCAGTAGTGCTGTGCATCGTAGGAAAAATGTCCGTAGCAGCGCATCTCATCGTTATATCAAGAGCCACCGGACGAAAATAGCACTGCATAAAAGCCCTCTTGAGCAGTCGGCACCAATACTCCAGCTAACCGCGTACAATACTGAAGCAGGAGGTGTTCCGGATATACGTAAAATTCGTTCATTTTGGGATACCTTGGTGCCTGCAGGCGATACCGCCTTACCTGCGTTGTCTCTTAAGTCTGACGCCTTTGAACTGACAATTGATCCGGTACGCTATCCCCTGTTGAAGGCAGCTGATGGCGGTTTCATTTTACTGGATAAAGATGTCTCCCTGCCACCTCTGGTAAGGACATTGATTCAGGAAAAGGATTCTAAGGTACGCGTTGTCACTGCTTCTCCTGTAGATGGACGTCGTTTTCTCGGGGCGTTGTTTGGGGCAGCTGCTTTCTTTTCTGTTGAAGATCAGCCGGTTATGACCTTTGGAAAAGATCCCCAGTTGAAGGTAAGAAGCGATTTTAAGGTTGAACGAACTGCTGAAAGTGTCATGAACAACGAGGTTATGCTGGTCAGCGCGGCACGTCAGGGATTACCGCTTCGCCTGGCTGAATACCTCAAAACGCAAGGCTTAACCGTGTCTGAGCCCTTTGCTGATCAAGTGCATACTCCTGTCCCGTTGCGTCATCGCATCGTGCGTGCGGCTCCGCAGGGGCAAGGGCAGGCAGTGGACCTAGTCTTGGAGACACTGGCCGTGCCAGCAGAACGAAACCGTCGGGTTGAGCTGTTCAGGGCCTCGGAAACCGGTGTCGGACTTTCTGTAGCTGCTGATCGTTATTTTGAATATGGCGGGAAACGTTTTGTGGTGACCAGATTTACCGGTGATCCGATTGCCTATACCCTGTTCCGCCTGCTGGAAACCAAAGGGTATCGGGTGGTGATCCTTGAAACGCAAGATGATTTCAAGGCGGTAACCGGCAAACTTTTGTCCCGCATGGATCTTCCTTCCAGCTATGCCACGCACCTGCTTCTGGCAGACCCAGTGGGGAAATATTCGTTTGAAATGTCAGGTTTTATGCTTGAAAATGCGGTAGCAGGTGGTGGTGCTGTTATGCTGACCGATCGTCCAATTGAAAAAGGTATGCGTGAGCTGCTTTACGATCACGGCTATCAGGTACAGGAACGTTAGGGCACTATGATTACCAAGCGTCTTGGAGAACTACTGATAGAGCAGGGCTTGATCAGCCAGGAACAGCTGGATGAAGCCCTTGAAATGCAGAAGATGTTTCCTGACCAGACCGTTGGTCAGCTCCTGTGCCGTTTGGGGTATATTCGGGAGAGCGACCTTTCTCTGGTGCTGGATCAGAAAAACAAGCGGCGAAAGTTAGCTGATATTATGTTGAAAGAGGGACTCCTTGATCAACAGAAGCTCTCCCAGGCCCGCGAATTAAGCCGCCAGAATGATATTCCGCTTGAGCGGGCATTATTGAAGTTGCGTTTTGTTGATGAAGAACAGCTGGCTCGTTCGGTTGCCGCCCAGTATGACTTGCCTTATGTTGAAATTAACTCCCTGTCACTTGATCCTGGTCTGTCTCGTTATATAAGTTCCGTCTATGCCCAAAAGCACCTGCTAGTGCCGATCTCTATGATCGGCAATACCTTGACGCTGGCCATGGCGCAGCCTCTGCGGCACCATGACATCAGGCAACTAGAAGATAATATTCGTCTCAAAATAATTTCTGTTATCGCTTCAGAGGCCAGTGTTTTACGTGCGCTTAAATCGCTCTACCGGGTTGATTTGACATCAAGCACTAGTGCGATGGATGAGGTCAACCTTGATTTGGTACCTGACAGTATCTCGGAGCTGCTTAATAAAACATCAGCAGTTGATGAGCCTGAAGTTGAAGAAGAGGTCCGCAAGGTAACGGAAAAAGACTCCGTTATTGTCAAGCTGGTTAATAAAATCATTTACGATGCTTACATGAGGAAGGCTTCTGATATTCATATTGAACCCTATCCTGGCAAACGGGATGTTACCGTGCGGATCAGGATAGATGGACAGTGTATTGTTTACCAGAAAATACCGTACAAATATAAATTTGCCATCCCTTCGAGGATCAAGATTATGGCAGATCTAGATATTGCAGATCGTCGGCGACCACAGGATGGCAAAGTAGATTTTAAAAAATTTGGTCCCTTGGATATAGAGCTGCGGGTTGCCACCATGCCAACGGTTGGGCAGCTTGAGGATGTGGTTATACGTGTGCTTACCAGTGGAGATCCTGTTTCATTTGAGCGTTTAGGTCTCACGGATAGGAATCGACAGGTTTTTGAACGCTGCCTTCAGAGCCCTTATGGGTTAGTGCTGGTTGTTGGTCCCACAGGTTCCGGGAAAACAACCACGTTACACTCAGGACTTGCCACGATTAACTCGGCGAATCGTAAGATCTGGACTGCTGAAGACCCGGTTGAAATTACCCAGATCGGCTTGCGTCAGGTACAGATTAATCCCAAAATAGGTTTTACCTTTGCTGCTGCCTTACGCTCATTTCTTCGTTTGGATCCTGACGTAATTATGGTTGGTGAAATGCGGGATGAAGAAACAGCAGGAATAGCCGTGGAAGCCTCTCTAACCGGTCACCTGGTCTTTTCAACCCTGCATACCAACTCTGCTCCTGAAACAGTTACCAGGCTGCTGGAGATGGGGCTGGACCCCTACAGCTTTTCTGATTCACTGCTGTGTGTGTTGGCACAACGTTTGGCACGACGCCTTTGTCCTGGTTGCAAGGCAACCTATACGCCAGAGCAGGCAGAGCTAGATGAGTTGATAGAAGAGTATGGCCAGGAATCGTTTGCTCACACAGGTATTGATCCGTCTAGTATTACGTTGGCCCATGCGCATGGCTGTGAGCAGTGTGGCCAGTCTGGTTATCTTGGACGTCTCGGTATTCATGAGGTGCTGGATGCAAGCGATCATCTGAAATATCTGGTCAAGCGACGGGCTGATACGGACGATATTCGTGCGCAGGCTGTTCTTGATGGCATGACCAGCCTGAAACAAGACGGAATATTAAAGGTTTTTCAGGGTTTGACGGATATTCATGAGGTCAGAAGAGTCTGTATTAAATAATGTATCCGTTGTGATGTGTGCGTATGTTGTGGTTGGTTAACTAAATGGTACCTTATGTGGTATCATTTTTTTTATTTATATATAATTTTATAAAATTTATTGACAAAGAATAAAAACGCGCTAAATAGAAGATAATCAGTTATAGCGTGGGATAACAATGAAAACACCAAATAAAGTTAAAAAATTAAGAGAAAAAATGCTCATGAGCAAGTCTGAGCTTGCGCGTAAGGCTGGGATTTCAACTGTCACGGTTGACAGGATTGAACGAGGCGAAAGCTGTCGCGTAGAAACAATGCGTAAGATAATTTTGGCTCTCGGTTATACGCTGGAAGACCGTGATAAGGTTTTCCAAGAACAGGGATGACAGGTACGGGTCATGTTTGGATTATTTAACAAGAAAAAGGACCTCATAGGCATCGATATCGGCTCTAGTTCTGTCAAGCTAGTGCAGTTGTGGCCGACTAAAGATGGTTACCAGTTGTTGAATGCTGCAGTGATGCCACTACCTCCAGAGGCCATCGTTGATAATAGTCTCATGGATACTGCTGCAGTTGTTGATGCTGTTAAAAGTCTTGTAGCCAGTCTTGGAATTAAGACCAGAGATGTTGCTTGTTCTATTTCGGGCAATGCGGTGATTATCCGTAAAATTTCTTTGCCGGCCATGACCTCGGAAGAGCTTGAGGATCAGATTAGCTGGGAGGCAGAGCAATACATTCCATTTGATATTAAAGATGTGCATATTGACTTTCAAATTTTAGGCCCGGACCCGCTTGATCCTTCTAAAGTATTGGTCCTGTTAGTTGCCAGTAAAAAAGACATTATTAATGACTACGTTGCTGTATTTAACGATGCCGGCTTAAATCTTAGCGTCATGGATGTTGATGCGTTTGCTGTCCAAAACTCCTTTGAATTGAGTGTCGAAACAAACGATGATGTGCGTGCATTAGTCAACGTAGGTGCGGGTGTAATGAATATTAATGTGGTCAAGGGTGAGACTTCTCTCTTTACCCGTGATGTTCAGATGGGTGGTAATCAATACACCGAGGAAATTCAAAAACAACTCGGTGTTAGTGCCCATGAGGCTGAAACCATGAAGATGCTGGCAATTCAGCAGCAAGGTGGCCCGCTGGTGGATGTAATAAGCCGGGTGAACGAAACGCTATCTCAAGAGATCCGACGTTCTGTTGATTTTTATAATTCAACAGCTTCTGGAGAAGAGAGAATTGTTCGTATCAGCATGGCTGGTGGTTGCTCCAAGATGGCAGGCTTGAAAGAGGCCGTTGCCGCAAAGCTTGGAGTGGATGTTGAATTGCTTAATCCATTTGAGCGAATTAAATTCAACGAGAAGGATTTTGATCCTGAGTACCTTCAGGAGATCGCACCCCTTATGGCTGTTGGCGTAGGGCTTGCTATACGGAGGGTTGGGGATAAATGATCAGGATAAACTTACTCCCGGTTCGTGCCGCTAAAAAGAAGGAAACTGCACTTCAGCAGCTGTTTATTGCAGGTTCCTCTATTCTTATAGTGTTAGCAGTGGTTGTCGCCTTATGGCTTATTAAGCTGGGCCAGATATCAGGGACGCAGAATGATATCAATGCAGCTAATGCGAAAATAAGTGAGCTGAAAACCAAAATTGGAAAGCTTGATGAAATTAAGAAGCTTAAGGATGAGGTGAAAAAGAAGTTGGATGTCCTTTCTCAACTGAGAAAAAACAAGACAGGGCCTGCAACACGCCTGGCTACTCTGAGCGATGTCACTCCTGACCAACTGTGGATAGAGTCTTATAGGGAGTCCGGCGGTGACATTAAAATAGGTGGTTTGGCGTATAATGAAGAGTTGATAGCACAGTTTATTCGGGCGCTTGAAGCATCACCAGAGTATGAAAAAGTTGAACTAATTGTGTCAGAGCAAAAAGATATGAATGGAGTTAAATTGAAGCATTTTGATCTCACATTCAGGATTGAAGCTCCTAAAGCTGTAGTTGTCACGCCTGTAAAATAAGTTATCAATAGATTGGTTAAAGGTACACGCTATGGATCCAAGAGTTGATAAGATACTTAAGCTACCGAATAAACAAAAAATTGGAATTTTAGTTGCCGTATTAGTGATAGAAGCTATTGCGTTGACGTATTTTCTGTATCTTCCCAAGCGTAAAGTGCTGTTGGACCTGAAAGCTCAGCATCAAACGCTTCAGGCTGAAGTTGAGGAGAAAACTAAAATAGCAAATAATCTTCCTAAAATTCAGAAGGAATATAACGATCTAAACATTGAGCTGGAAAAGGCATTAACAGAATTGCCTAATTCAAAAGAAATCCCATCATTACTGACTAGTATTACTGCAACTGGAAAAAGCGCAGGACTTGATTTTCTTGTATTCAGGCCAAGGGCGGAAGTGGTCAAAGATTTTTACGCAGATGTGCCAGTAGATATCACCGTATATGGTTCGTACTATAGTGTTGCTAATTTCTTTGCGGCAGTTGCCAATCTTCCAAGGATTGTTAATATTACAAATGTCGATTTTGTTGAAGTTAAAAGCGTTAATAATCGTATGATGGCCAAGGTAAATTGTCTTGCCACAACCTTTAGATTCCTTGGCAAGGAAGAGATCAAGAATGACAAAAATAAGCCAAAGAAATAGTCGTCATGTTGCTGGCTTGGTGTCAGTCTTACTGGCAATCCTGCTGCTTTTGCAGCAAGTAGGTTGCAAAAAAACGCCACCTCCACCACCAGCCCCACCGCCAGTTGCAGTAAATCAGCCACAAGTGGTTGTGCAGAAGCCTATAAGTACGGTTAAAATGGCACCTGTTCAGACAAATCAGCTTGACTTTAGTGCAAAAAAAGATCCGTTCAAGCCTTACATTTCTGTGAAGGTTGCAACATCTGCAGAGTTGAGCAAACTTAAGCGTGACCTCAAACCTCTGTTGCCAATACATAGCTTTGATGTGTCTCGGTTTCGTTTGATTGGAACGGTCACTGATTCTAAGGGTAACAAGGCTATGGTTGTTGATCCAGCAGGCAAAGGGTATGTACTTAGAGTCGGCATGACGATTGGAAAGAATGAAGGTAAAATTACCCGAATTGATACTTCAGGTGTTGATGTTGTTGAGCAGTTTCATGATGACAACAACAAGATGCGAAAAGAGTCAATCCGAATTCCCTTGCTGCGGAAACCGTAAGGAGTGTTCCCGATGAAATGTATAGTTAATGTTAAACCAGTTGTTGCAATTTTCTTAAGTGCCACGCTACTTACTGGTTTTGTGGCTGGGGTGGAGAAGGTATGTGCTGATTCAACGCAGACGGGTTCTGTGCCTACCGTAATCCAGTCCGTATTGGAACAGGGGGATGGAGCAACAACAGAGCTTGTTGTTGTTACTTCAGTTCCGGCAACCTATACGAGCTATAAAACATCCTCTCCTCATCGATTAGTAGTAGATTTTTCTCAAGCAATTCCTGCTGAATCTCTTGCAAATCTTAATTTCACTAAAGGGGCTGTAAAGAATGTGACATTGAGACGTTTTGATACAGATGCAGGCGTGCTTACTCGCATGGAACTATTTCTGTCTCAAGACATAGAACCGGTCATTACCCCATCAACAGGTAAAGCTGGTGAGTTAAGGATCAGTTTTCCTGGATACAAGCCTGTAGCTGCAGAAACTCCTATAAAAGAAGAACCTCCTAAAGCTGAAGTGCTGCCAAATACTGCACAAGCTGAGCCCGCTTCAACAAATGAACAACAAAAAGTTGAATCATCAAAAGAGGTGGCGCCAACTGCGCCGAATACCAGCAATGTGCCGGTGATATCAGACGTGCTGGCTCGTGGTGATGTGATTGAAATTCTTTCTAATAATCCAATTGGTGAATATAAATCGTTCAGGCTAAACAAGCCAGAACGAGTTGTAGTTGATCTCCTTAATGCTAAAGTATCTATGACCAATAAGCTGGTTCAGCTGAATGCATCAGGGGTATCAACGGCGCGTGTTGGTAGCTATCCGGATAAAGTCAGGGTTGTATTTGACTCAATAAGCGGTGACCTGCCAGAGGCGGCATTTAATAAGATTGATACCGGTCTTGCCGTTAGGTTTGGAGCTTTAAATAATAAAAAAGCCGAAGAGACACCGGCTCAACAAGCAGCACAATCAGCTAAGTTACCAGCGCAACCCGTTGTGCCAGCAAAACAAGCTGTTGAAAATGCAGACAGTACATTGAAAGCTGCAACTCAGGTTGCAGCCATAGATTTTCAGGTTGTAGACGACGTAAGTAGAGTGACCTTAAAACTTAACGGCTCTGTTGTTGTCGAACCTCCGGTTAAATCTTCAGGCGTTATTTCCTTTAAACTTAAAAATGTTCAGTTGCCACGTAATCTGCAACGCTCTCTTGATGTGCATGAATTCGCCTCGCCAATACTGCGAGTTACGCCGGTCCAGATTAAAACAAAAAGTGGTACTGAAGTACAGATACGCGTAGCTCTTAAGTCCAATGCTTCTTTTGGGCTGCGTCAAGAGGCAGACCTTGTGTATCTGGATGTTAAGCATCCTGAGAATATGCCTAAGTCAGCAGATTCTGCAAATGTACAGTCGACACAGAAGGCTTCCCCGGTAGCTGCTCAAGCTTTAGCACAAGTCGATCACGTTGAGAAAGTGAATGGCCAAACAACATCAGCTACTAGCAAGTTTAAATATTCTGGGCGGAAAGTTACCTTGGAATTTGCCGACGCAGAAGTCCGGAAAATTTTCCAGTTGCTATCAGAGGTTAGTAATAAGAACTTTGTACTGGGTGATGAAGTAACCGGTACGATAAGTCTTAAATTAGTTAACGTACCCTGGGACCAGGCTCTGGATATCATTCTTGATACGAAGGGTTTGGACAAACGTGAAGACGGTACAATCATTCTTATTCGCGGCAAGGGTAAGTTTAAATCATTACTTGATGAAGAAATGGAAATTCGTAAATCAACTCTGAAGAGTGAACCTCTTCAAACAACAATGTTTGATGTTAACTATGCTGACCTGACTAGCATTGTGTCTCAATTCAACTCTATCAAAACAGAGCGTGGTCAAATTTCACAGGATCAACGTACCAATAAAGTTATTGTTAAAGATGTTAAATCTGCAATAGATGACATGCGGAGAATTCTTGTAAGTCTTGATGTGCCAGAAAAACAGGTTATGATTGAAGCTCGTATTGTGGAAGCTTCCTCAACATTTACTCAATCCTTGGGAATTAACTGGGGTATCCATTATAGGGACGGTTCTGCTGCAATCGCTGGTATTAACTCCATGGATACTAATTTTGGCGGGCTTGCTTCAACAACCCCAACCAGTAGTGGTGTAAGTGGAGCCCCTGGAGCTGCAGCAGGAATTTCATTTGGTACTTTAAGTAGTAATATTAAGTTGGATCTGCGACTTAATGCTGCAGTTAGTGCTGGTTTAATAAGAATTGTATCGACTCCGCGTGTTGCTACACTTAATCATAAGTCTGCAAAGATTACTCAGGGACAGCAGATTCCTTATACCTCATCTACATCTGATAAGGTTGAGACAAAATTTGTAGAAGCAGCACTTGCTCTTGAAGTAACTCCACATATTAACCCGAACGGTACCGTTGTAATGAAAATTGATGCAAAAAACGACTCTCCAGGGTCAACAGGCAATCCACCTTCAATTAACAAGAAGCAGGCTACTACTGAAATGATGTTGCGTGACGGTGAAACTACGGTTATTGGCGGCATTTTTGTGGAATCTGAGTCTAACAATGATGATGGTGTTCCTTACTTGAAAGATGTGCCTTGGCTGGGAGGGCTGTTTAAGTCCAATGAATCAAAGCGTAACCGAAATGAATTGTTGATTTTTATAACACCACGAATTATTTCAGCAAATTAGAGCTAAATAGTCTTTTGAATGCTGCAGTAAATATTGAAAGGAGCTTGTAATGCTGAAAACAGGATGGCATCTGGTAATGACAACTTTACTGCTGGTAATGGCACTCATGCTAGCAGGTTGTGGAGGAGGTGGTGGTGGTGAGGGTGCTCTATCATCAGCTGCTACGCTTGGATTAGCGGTAAATAAAACTACTGTAGCATCAGGTACTGATACTGTAACTGCGACAGTAACGTTAACATCGTTAAATAGCCAGCCTGTTAATGGTGTGTCTGTAACGGTTGATATGACCTATAATAATGCTGTAGTCGGTTCATATTCAGGAAATACCAACACTAATGGTATAGCAGCTATCGTTGTTCCTGTCGCATTAGTTCCTGCAGACAGAACCGTTTATTTGCAGGCAAGGTCAAGCGGCATAACTTCAAGCAGTAGTCTAGCCGTTGCAGTTAAAGCGCCGGTCATTACTGTAACGCTTGCTGATGCAAGTGTCACTGATGTTAGTGGAGCCACTTTTACTGGCGCTGGTATAAATTTTGCTGATTATAATAATAATGGGTTAGCTAATACTACTATTACTTTTACTTATACCAGTAGCAGTGGCTCTGCAGGTACTTTGTCCCATTCTGGAACACCATTAGCAATTGGTGATTCATTTAATGTAACCACAGATAGCTCAGGTTATGCTACAATTGCTCTAGCTGGTAGTTTAAATGCAATGCCTCCCTCTGGGAGTTCAGATACTGCTACTTTTAACTACACAGTGTCAGTAGTGTATGGTGCATATACCTACACAAAACAAGGTAGCGTTTCCGTTACCGTTACTTCTTCATAAATCTGATCTATAAATTGAGGTTAGACAAAAAAACGCTGAGGACATCAAGTCCCTCAGCGTTTTTTTGTCCAAAATGTCGTTTGCAAATATTCTGCTGACTGGTGTTTAACTGAGTACAACGCACTACCAATGTCTTTTTTAGTGAATCCTTAAAACAGTTTATGTTGTAATTTATGTGTTTGTCTATGTCTGATTGCCGTTTTTAGGATTAAACATCAGGCTTTATTCTGACCACCTGATGCACACCGGACATGGCGGCAATAGTGTGTTCCTCCAGTGTATGCGTATTACCAATCACCCCTATGATAGTCCGATCTGCACCGGTTGACTGGTGAAAATCAAAACCGTTATTGACCAGATATTCCTTGACTTGATCCAATGCCTCTTCTGGGGCATTTTTTTTAGTAATGATTAGCATTCTCCCTGCTCCTCCTGCTGGGTCATAATCCGCTCCAGTCTCCGTGATTCGTCAATAACCCTCTCAAACAGGCGCACAATCGCCCCGTCATCCAAAGGACCTGGATTGTCACCCTTCATTCGGGCAAAGATCCGCTTTTCCCGTGAAGGGTCATAAACCGGCAGATCTAATAACTTTTTATGATGGCCGATCTCCAGGGCCAGGCGAGCTCGCTCGTTAAAGATTCTAAGTAAAACATCATCAAGCAAGTCAATTCGCTGTCTGATCTCGCTAATATCCACCGGAGCCTCACTTAAAACTGTTTTTTTATCATAGTGTCTTTTTTGCCGCCTGTTTCATCACGTTCTGGATAGTCGATGGTGTAGTGCAGGCCACGGGATTCTTTGCGTTGTTGTGCACAAGTGATGATAAGTTCTGCAACAGTTGCCAGGTTACGTAATTCAATCAGGTCAGAGGTTACGTTGAAGTTCCAGTAATACTCTTCAATCTCTGCCTGAATCAGTCGTATTCGGCGCATGGCCCGTTCAAGGCGCTTGGTTGAACGGACAATTCCTACATAGTTCCACATAAAACGCCTGATTTCGTCCCAGTTTTGAGAGACAACAACCATCTCATCACTATTGGTGGCAGTACCAGAATCCCACTCGGGAAGGGATGACGGTTTTGTTACTGGTTTTGTCGTTAAGGCATCAATCGCATGGTCTGCAGCTTTACTGGCATACACAGCCGCTTCAAGTAACGAGTTGCTTGCCAATCGGTTGGCTCCATGCAAACCGGTAAAGGCAACTTCACCAATGGCATACAGGCCGCGAAGATCTGTCTGGCCCTGCGTGTTAACCTGTACACCGCCACAAAGATAGTGGGCAGCAGGTACAACCGGTAGCCAGTCTTTTGTCATGTCAAGGCCATATTCCATGCAGGTCTGATAGATATTGGGGAATCGATTTCTGACTATATCTGAAGGTTCGTGGGTGATGTCCAGATAGACGCAATCATCACCATAAGTCTTCATCTCATTATCAATGGCTCTTGCAACGATGTCACGGGGGGCAAGGTCTTTCAGGTGGTGGTACTTTTCCATAAAGGCGGTGCCATCACGGCGTCTGAGGATTGCACCTTCTCCCCGTACTGCTTCGGATATTAAAAACGATTTTGCATTGGGATGAAAAAGGGTGGTGGGGTGAAACTGCATAAACTCCATATTGGCAACGGTAGCGCCAGCCCGATAGGCCATGGCAACTCCATCACCGGAGGCTACATCGGGGTTGCAGGTATACAGATAGACCTTGCCGGCACCGCCGCTGGCCAGTAGAGTCGCTCCTGCTGAAAATGTTTTGACAAGATTATTCTCTATATCAAGCACATAAGCGCCAAGGCAGCAGTTGTCACTGACCGGTTGACGGGCAAGTTTTGCGCAGGTGATCAGGTCAATGGCGATATGGTTTTCAAAAACCTGAATATTGGCGTTTTGCCTGACAGCTTCTACTAGCGCCCGTTCAATTTCCCGTCCGGTAATGTCTTCAGCATGCAGAATCCGGCGAGCACTATGGCCACCTTCACGGGTCAGGTCGTATTCATCACCTTTGGTGGTGGTGGTAAACTTAACCCCCCATTCAATCAGGTTCTTTATGGTTTGAGGCCCTTCCTCGACTACCATCCGTACGACATCCTCGTGGCAGATACCTGCGCCTGCAACCAGGGTGTCTTCAACGTGGGCGTCAAATGAATCTTCACTGGAAAAGACAGAGGCAATCCCTCCCTGGGCATAGCGGGTGGCTGATTCAGCCACTTCACGTTTAGTCACAACAGAAACAGTGCCATGTGCAGCAGCCTGAAGTGCAAAGGAAAGACCGGCAATACCACTGCCGATGACCAGAAAATCACTTTCAATGATCATGGGATACTCCCGTGATAATAGTGTATACAAGCTCTGCTGCGATTATTGAACTCCGGGAACAGATTTGTCAAGGCATCAGGGTTGTTTCAGGGCTGTTTTTGTGCCATATACTGGTGACTATGCGCACCATTACGACAAATGATTTTTTACATCCTCTTGCGGATCGATCGGTAGTTACCATCGGCAATTTCGACGGTGTACATCGGGGGCACCGTGAGATCTTTCGACAGGTCACCGCCCGTGCCAAGGAACTGTCCGCAACTTCGGTGGTAGTGACCTTCAGCCCCCACCCTCTGCGTGTTCTGCGGCCTGATGATCGCCGTTTCTGTTTGATTACCACTGATGACCAAAAGCGTGAGTTGATTGGGGAGAGTGATATTGATCTACTGCTGGTAATTCCCTTTACTAAAGAATTTTCTGCCCTGTCAGCAGATATGTTTGTCCGTCAGATTCTACATGCTTGCCTTGGTGTCCGTTTTCTGGTGATTGGCCATGACTATGCGTTTGGCAAAGGTCGCGAGGGCAATGAACGGTTCCTGGTGCAGATGGGGCAGGAACTGGGTTTTGAGGTTCAATCACTGGATCCGGTGGGCGACGACGGTGTCTTATTTAGCAGCAGCACTGTCCGGCGGTTAGTAACAGAGGGCAAGGTGGCTGAAGCATTGCAGATACTGGGGCGATGTCACTGTATTTCTGGTCAGGTGGTACATGGCCGTGAAATTGGACGTTCTTTGGGGTTTCCGACAGCCAATATCGTGACTCATAATGAGCTGATTTCGGGCGATGGTGTGTATGCAGTCTGGGTTTCTGTACTGGGTGAACTTGTGATGGGTGCCTGCAGTGTAGGGGTGAATCCTACGTTTGGCGGTGGAGAACATACGATAGAGGTATTTTTGTTTGATTTTAGTAATGATCTGTATGGCAAGGACGTGGTAATTCATTTTGTTGATAAGCTGCGAGATGTTACCAGATTTTCTGATAAAACTGCATTGATGTCACAAATTGCAACGGACGTAGCAACAGCCCGTCGAATTCTTGCTTCAGGCCTTCCTGTGGAGTATCGGCAGTGAAGCGCTCCAGGCTGTTGTTTTGGGTAGGGAGCGGTATTAGCGTGCTGTTACTACTGTTACTGCTGCGTAAAATCGATTTTTCCTCGTTAGTTGAGGCATTACGGAAGCTTGATCTGCGTTGTCTTGCAGCAGCTGTTTCCTTTACATTTGTCAGTTACTGGCTGCGTGCTGTACGTTGGCGTTACCTGCTGCTGCATGAACGACCTTTGCCCCTCTCGTCACTGTATTCTGCAGTTCTTATAGGGTATATGGCCAATAACCTCTTTCCGGCCCGTCTGGGTGAGTTTATCCGAGCCTGGGTTCTTGCAGAACGGGAAAAACTGCAGGCACCGGCGGTGTTTGCCTCTCTGGTAATTGATCGGCTTTTTGACGGCTTTAGTGTGATGGTTATGCTTGCAGTGGTGCTGCTAACCCTGCAATTACCGCCAGAAATGGAACAGTCAGCCTCTCTGCTACGTGCAGGCGGTACAACGATGCTGCTATTTTATGCCGGGGTGATACTGTTTCTGGTGCTTTTAAAATTACGTCCTGTTGCCGCTCTGTCACTGCTTGCCCGTCTGCTTAAGCCATTTCCTGCTTCGATTACTGAGAAGGCTATCCCACTTGCAGGATCGTTCCTGGGGGGGCTGCGTTTTTCTTATGGGGGACGTGACCTGCTTGGAATTTTGATGAGTTCTTTGCTGATCTGGATAAGTGCAACTCTGCCAATTTACCTTGTTTTACTTGGTTTTGGTATCCACCTGCCTTTGACCGCATCATTCTTTATTATGGTTCTGCTGGTGTTCGCCGTTATGGTGCCTGCAGCCCCAGGCTATATCGGTACCTACCATCTGGCCTGCTATACTGGGCTTGCTGCCTTTGGTCTTCCCGATACTCAGGCAATCAGTATCGCATTGGTGGTGCATGGGGTTGGTTTCTTCCCGGTTATCCTTGGTGGCCTGTATCAGGTATGGTCACTGGGGATGTCTCTGGGGAAAATGCGCGAACAGGCCACAATGTCAGGCGAACAGTAATGAAGTGGAATATCTCTCCCTATGTGGATGTCTGGTCGTTACTGGCTTTTTTGCTGCCCTTTGGACTGTATCTTGGCTGTCTGGCGCCAACTATTACCTTTTATGACAGCGGTGAGTTTGTTACTGCGGTACATTTTCTCGGCTCTGCCCATTCCCCCGGTTATCCCTTGTTTTTGCTTTTTGCTAAACCGTTTACCTGGCTGCCATTGGGGAATATCGCCTTTAGAGTTAACCTTGCAACAGCAGTCTCGGCTGCTTTGGCCTGCCTAGCTGCCTACCATCTTGTCATAGCGCTATTACGGGAAACCTGTTTTTGTGACGAGGCTTGCTTTTCTGAGTTTTCCAAAAGACTTGCAGCGTTGTGCGGTGCCTTTGTCTTTGCGGTTTCCCCCCGACTCTGGCTGCAGAGTAATCATGATAAACCCTATCCTCTGCTGGCCTTTATAAGCGCGGTCATGTTGTTGCTGCTCATGCGCTGGCGTGAAGCCTATCAAGAGGGGAATGAGCAGCCTGCCTGGTGGTATGGTACAGCTTTTTTGGCCGGTTTGGCCACTGGCGCCCATCAGACGGTTGTGCTGCTGTTGCCTGGTTGCCTGCTCTTTGTGCTGGCAACAGTACCACAAGCTATCCGTCGAGTACGTGAATGGATAGTAACCGTTGGCATGTTGCTGCTTGGCGGAGCGGTACAACTCTATCTGCCGCTACGGGCCGCTGCTGGAACCCGTCAGAACTGGGGAGATCCCGATGGGTTTTCACGTTTCCTGTGGCATTTGTTGCGACGGGGGTATCCAGAAGATCCTCACAGTCGGGATTTTAGTCTGCTTCTGAAACAACTTACTGCCTTTAACCTCCCCCATGAATTTGGCTGGGTTGGTTTGCTGTTTGTGTTGGTCGGTTTGTGGGCCTGCTGGCAGATACAACGGGTTTTCTTTGCCTATCTGCTGGTCTGCCTGTCTGTGTTTTGGCTGGTTATTGCCGGGTATTTTAACCCTCAAGTAGAGTCGATTTTTCTCACTGAAGAGTTCTATACACCACTCTACCTACTTGCTGCAGTGCTTGTTGCCATTGGCCTGTTTGCTGTTGCCACGAAGGGGGCTGAGTCCGCACAGAAACCAGATCGGTACGGGCTTGTGCATCGTGTTGTACTCGCATCGTTCTTTCTTCTTATTCCAGTGATGCAGCTGGTAACTAATCTACCTGCCCAGAATCAGCGTCAAAACTATTTGGCTCAAGATTATGCAAATAACACCTTGCGCCCTTTATCTGAGGATGCACTTTTATTTACCTGGGGTGATAGTGGCGCTTTTCCGCTCTGGTACCTGCAGGGGGTTGAACGGTTCAGGGAGGATCTGGACCTGGCCCACATACCTCATCTGGTCTTTCCCTGGTATCAACATGAACTGCCTCGTCTTGCACCGGCATTTAAGGGTGAGTCTGGCACCACGGTTGCTGAACGTGTCTTTGGGCATCTGGTTGATAGGTTGCAGCATGAACGTTCGATTCTGATGGACTTTTCTACTCGCTATTCCCTTGCCTGGAGTAAGCAGCAGCCAGTTCAGCAGGGCATGGTGTACTGGCTACCGGAAGCTGTTGCAGGACAGCTGGATGGGGGGGCAGTCTGGAAGATGTATGTCCTGCACCGGCTTACTCCAAATGGGTGGCAGCCTGATGCTGACTCGTATAAGGCGCTTGTTATTCATGCCTATTGCCTTTTGCAGTCAGCTGAGGATCTAGCGCGACGTGGTCATGTCAAGGAGGCAGGAAGATTACTGCTGCTGACAGGGAATATTATGCCTGAATGGCAGGAAAACTTGAAGCTGATGCGGAGGCGCTACAATATCCCCGCTGCAGCAGGAGGGACGGATGGAAAATAGTACGGTTATAACCGGTAAGAGCAGAGTCTATGGCATCATAGGTTGTCCGGTAAGCCACTCCCTTTCTCCGGTGATGCAGAACGCAGCCTTACATGCGGCTGCAGTTGATGCTGTCTATGTGCCCTTTTGTGTTGAACCAGATCAGTTGTCTGCTGCCGTGTCTGGATTACGCGCTCTGGGCGTCTGTGGTTTTAACGTCACCATTCCTCATAAAACCAGTATCATGGCTTTGCTGGACGGGTTAGCACCTTCAGCTGTGCAGGCCGGGGCGGTAAATACGGTGGTCAATCAGGCAGGACAGCTGATTGGTCATAATACGGATGGTGACGGGCTGGTCTGCTCATTGGTAAAGAACCTTGAGTGTGATGTTGCCGGGAACAGGGTTGTGTTGGTGGGGGCCGGTGGAGCTGCCCGTGGAGCATTGGCTGCCTTTTGTCGTGCCGGGGTAAAGTCGGTTGTGGTGCTTAATCGTACGAAAGCTGCCGCAGAGGAACTCAGTGATTCGTTCCGTCTTTCTTTTCCCCAAACTCCATTGATCGGGGCTACATTGGATGGTCAGTCCGGGCACTTTCTATCAGAAGCTGATCTGCTTGTAAATGCCACTTCGTTGGGGATGGCGGGTGAAAAAATTGATGGTCTGACACTTGCACTTCTGCCGGACCATGCTAAGGTGTACGATATGGTGTATACTCCTTCCCTTACTCCGCTGCTTTTGGATGCAAGAACTCGTGGGTTGAAGGCCGCTAATGGCTTGGGTATGCTGGTTGCCCAGGGAGAGTTGGCCTTTTCGCTTTGGCATGGCGTTGCCCCGGAGCATGATGTCATGGAGAAGGCCTTAAGCTCCTATCTCAATACAGCAAAGGCTTGACAGTATTTGATATCGACCGCTACTATCCGCAAGCTGAATCTGTTTCAATTTTAACCTATTGATTGGAGTGTCATGCAGACGAGCCGCCTTGGCGATATTCTGGTTAAAAACAATATCATTACCAGTGAACAGCTAACAGCTGCACTGCAGGAACAGAAAATGTCCGGCGGACAGAGCAAGCTTGGATCTATTCTGGTCAAGCAGGGCTTGGTTAAAGAGCCTGATCTGGTTGCGTTTCTTTCACGTCAGTACGGCGTCCCTACTATCTGTCTGGCCGACTATGACATAGACCCGGCAGTTATTAAAATTATCCCTCCTGAAGTTGTTCAAAAGTATAACCTGATACCGGTCAATCGGGCCGGCTCAACCCTGATTGTTGCAGTAAGCGATCCCTCCAATCTGTTTGCCATCGAAGATATCAAGTTTATGACCAGTTACAATGTTGAGATGGTTGTAACCGGAGAGTCTGATATCAAAGGGGCCATTGACAAGTATTATGATCAGTCTGCTTCCCTTGCGGATGTGATGGATAATCTGGATATGGAGGACCTGGAGCTGGTGGACACCGAGGAAGAGGTGGATGTCTCTTCCTTGGAACGTGCCACTGAGGATGCTCCGGTTGTCAAGTTGGTAAACCTGATACTGATGGATGCCATTAAGAAAAAAGCCAGTGACATCCATATTGAACCCTATGAAAAAACCTTCAGGGTACGTTACCGGATTGACGGTGTGCTGTATGAAGTCATGAAACCACCTATGAAGTTGAAGAATGCGATTACCTCCCGGATCAAGATTATGGCAGAGCTTGATATTGCTGAGCGACGGCTGCCTCAGGATGGCCGGATAAAGATCAAGCTGGGTGGTGGCAGGGATATGGATTATCGTGTGTCCTGTCTGCCCACTCTGTTTGGAGAAAAGATAGTCCTGCGGCTTTTGGACAAGAGTAATCTGCAGACAGACCTGACCAAGCTGGGGTATGAACCGGAGGCTCTGGCACACTTCAAGCGGGAAATTCACAAGCCGTTCGGTATGGTGCTGGTAACCGGCCCCACCGGTTCAGGTAAGACGGTTTCACTCTACTCTGCCCTGGCTGAATTGAACAAGGTGACGGAAAATATCTCTACGGCAGAAGATCCAGTGGAATTTAACTTTGCCGGAATTAACCAGGTTCAGATGCATGAGGATATCGGACTTAACTTTGCTGCGGCCCTGCGTTCGTTCCTGCGCCAGGACCCTGACATCATCATGATCGGTGAGATCCGGGATTTTGAAACTGCAGAGATTGCCGTCAAGGCGGCTCTGACAGGGCACTTGGTGCTTTCTACCCTGCATACCAACGATGCTCCTGCGACCATCAACCGTCTACTGAACATGGGCATTGAGCCGTTTCTGGTTGCCTCGGCGGTTAACCTGATTACAGCCCAGCGTCTGGCTCGTCGTGTCTGTGGCGAGTGCAAGGAGAAAGAGGAAATTCCGGTACAGGCCCTGATTGATGCAGGTGTGCCAGCAGATGAAGCGGCGGAATACATCTGCTATCGGGGTAAAGGCTGTCCCACCTGTAATAATACCGGTTACAAGGGGCGGGTTGGTTTCTATCAAGTTATGCCGATGCTTGAGCCGATCCGTGAATTAATCCTGAATGGTGCAAATACCGCCGAAATCAAACGTGAATCAATGCGTCTCGGTATCAAGACCATGCGTCAGTCCGGTCTGACCAAGGTAAAAGAAGGGGTTACATCCCTTGAAGAGGTTTTAAGGGTAACGGTTTCAGACGACTAAGGAGTTACTTTCATGGCAAATCTGCACGAACTTTTGAAAACCCTGGTCGAAGCCGGGGGGTCTGATCTGCATATTACCACCAATACGCCTCCCCAGATCCGGGTGGATGGCAAGTTGAGTCCACTTGATCTCCCCCCCTTGAATGCGGTGGAAACCAAACAGCTGTGCTATTCTGTACTCACAGATTCGCAGAAGCATAAGTTTGAGGAGGAAAGTGAGCTTGATCTTTCCTTCGGGGTGAAGGGGCTGTCCCGCTTTCGGGGAAATGTTTTTGTTCAGCGTGGTGCGGTAGCTGGCGTCTTTCGTGTTATCCCCTACAAAATCATGTCATTTGAGGAGTTGGGGTTGCCACCGGTGGTAAAGGATCTGGCAGAAAAGCCCCGTGGCTTGATTCTGGTAACCGGGCCTACCGGTAGCGGAAAATCAACCACGCTTGCCTCAATTATTGATTTTATTAATGTCAATCGTAAAGAACATATCGTTACCATTGAAGACCCTATTGAGTATCTCCATCCCCATAAGGGCTGCCTGGTAAATCAACGGGAGGTTGGCTCAGACACCAAAGGATTTAAATGTGCACTTAAATATGTCTTGCGTCAGGACCCCGATGTGGTTTTGGTGGGGGAATTGCGGGATCTTGAGACGATTGAAGCTGCGCTGACCCTGTCAGAGACAGGCCACCTTTGTCTGGCAACTCTGCATACCAACTCCTGCGCCCAGACCATTAACCGGATTGTAGATGTATTCCCTCCCTACCAACAACCCCAGATCCGAGCTCAGCTCTCGTTTGTGATGGAGGGGGTTATTTCGCAGACGCTGATTCCAAAGATCGGTGGTGGCAGGACGATGGGGATGGAAATTATGGTGCCAAACCCTGCCATCAGAAACCTGATCAGGGAGGATAAAGTCCACCAGATTTATTCTCAGATGCAGGTTGGACAGGAAAAGTTTGGCATGATGACCATGAATCAGTCGCTCTACTCTCTGTACACCCGGCGCTTGATTACCCTTGATGATGCCTTGGGCCGCTCTTCAGACCCTGATGAGCTGCGTCAAATGATTAACAATCCTGCTATGGGAATGCGTCAACAGCCTCGCCGATAAATCCAGCTATATTTTTGAAGGAGGAACAGCATGCCAACGTTTACATGGGAAGGTAAAACCCGTACTGGAGCCGCTCAAAAAGGCGTTACCGATGCTCCTGATGCCGCATCAGTGGAGTCTCAGCTGAAAAAGGCAGGGTTGCAGAATATTATAGTCAAGGAACAGTCTAAAGGTATCCAGATCAAGATGCCCAGTTTCGGCGGAGGCAAGATTGACACCAAGGATCTGGTTATCTTTACCCGGCAGTTTGCCACCATGATTGATTCCGGTCTTCCGTTGGTGCAGTGCCTGGATATTCTTTCTTCACAGCAGGAGAAACCTGCGTTCAAGGAAATTCTGTTACGGGTCAAAGAAAGTGTTGAAAGTGGTTCTACCTTTGCCGATGCGCTTGCCAAACATCCCAAGGCCTTTGATCAGTTGTTTGTCAACCTGGTGGCTGCCGGCGAGATCGGCGGTATTCTGGATACCATCTTGAACCGTTTGGCAGCCTATATTGAAAAGGCCATGAAGTTGAAGAAGCAGATCAAGGGGGCCATGGTCTACCCAACCACGATTATGTCGATTGCGGTGATTGTGGTTGGCGTAATTCTGGTCTTTGTTATCCCTACCTTTGCCAAGATGTTTGCTGATTTTGGTGGTGAGCTGCCTGGTGCGACGAAGTTTGTCATTGGGCTTTCCAACTTTTTGTTGAAGTACATAATTGTTATTATTATAGCTTTTTTTGCACTTGTTGCAGCGATCAAGAAGTATTATGCCACTCCTGGTGGCAGGAAAAAGATGGATGCCATGTTTCTGAAGACCCCGGTTGCCGGCCCCCTGATCCGTAAGGTCTCTGTAGCCAAGTTTACCCGTACCCTGGGCACCATGGTCAGTTCCGGTGTGCCGATTATGGACGGTCTGGAGATCGTTGCCAAGACCGCTGGTAACAAGATTGTTGAAGAGGCAATTTATGGGGTGCGTCAGGCCATTTCCGAAGGTAAAACCATGGCTGAGCCGCTGCAGGCCTGTGGTATTTTCCCCCCCATGGTGGTGCAGATGATTGCCGTTGGTGAGGCTACTGGTGCCATGGATGCCATGCTAAACAAAATTGCTGATTTTTATGATGATGAGGTTGATGATGCGGTCTCTGCCATGACTGCCATGATGGAGCCGTTATTGATGGTTTTTCTGGGTACTACGGTTGGTGGGCTGGTTGTTGCCATGTATCTGCCGATCTTTAAGCTGGCAGGTGCTGTTGGCGGATAGCAGATGAAAACCGAGCGCCGTCTACGGCTCTTTATCTATGCCAGAATTGTCGTGATCGTTCTCTTTCTGGCATCAACCATCATCCTGAAGTTAAGCGATACTGAAGCGATCAGCGATATCCAGTTTCGTGGTATCATTGAGCTGATGGTTCTTGCCTGCTGTGTTTCTGTCTTCTCCCTGGTGGCGTTACGCCACCAGGGGTGGCTCCTTCCCCTTACCCGTCTGCAAATTATCTGGGATATCCTGTTTGTTACGTTACTCCTGATGTTGACAGACGGTATTGCCAGTCCGTACTCATTTCTCTATCTGCTGGCCATTATGAGTGCCGGTATTCTGTTGAATAGACAGCAGGCATTATATACCGCTGCACTCTGTGTTATTTTATACGGGGCAATGGTTGATTTGCAGTATTTTGGTCTCTTGAAGGAGATCGGCCTTAGTTCCGATGCTGCCCTGCAAAGGGGAAATGTGGTGGTTTTTTACACCATTTTTTTACATCTGGTGGGGTTCATTCTGGCTGCAATTATGGGCAGCCATTTGGCTGAACGGGCCAGGCTGACCGAGGTCAACTACGAAGAGTTAAAGCAACTGCATAGTACGATTGTAGAAAATCTTGAAAGTGGTTTGCTGACCATTACCCGGGATGGTCTGATCAGGGTTTTTAATCCCTATGTTGAAAGAATTACCGGTATGAGCCAGATTCATGCATATGGACGTCCGATTAGCGCTGTATTCCCTGCACTGCTGGCGGTTGGAGTGGCTCTCGAACAACAGATGCAGGGAGAGTTTTACTATCGTCCGGCAACGGGTACTCCTTTGACAATCGGCTATGCTACCATGCCGTTCAGGAATCTTAAGGGCGAAACCGCAGGTCTGATTGTAACGCTTAAGGATCTGACCGGTCTTAAACAGATGGAGTTGGCCCTGAAGCGGTCAGATCGTCTGGCAGCACTGGGTGAGTTGTCTGCTCGTATGGCCCATGAAATCCGTAACCCTTTAGCTGCCATCAGCGGTTCTGTTCAACTGCTGTCAGAGCATGGTAGTCTCAGCGATCATGAATCCAGACTGCTTGCAATTGTCTTGCGGGAATCAGACCGTTTGAATGACCTGATTACTGATTTTCTGGCCTATGCACGCCCAACTCCCCCTCGCTTTGAACGCTTCAACCTGTATCATCTGGTGAGGGATTTACAGGCCTTACTGGTGGCTGATAATCGTTTTGACAAGATCAGGTTTGTACTGGATCTGTCTGATGAACTCACTGCCTGGGCTGATCGTGGTCAGTTGCAGCAGGTGCTGTTAAATTTGTTGCACAACGCAGCAGAGGCCATGCCGAATGGTGGTGAAATTAAAGTATCAGCAGATTTGCAGTCAGGAATCGATGATGCAGACAGGACATTTGCCATGCTCTGTCTTAAAATTCTGGATCAGGGCTGTGGCATGAGTGAAGATACCTGTCGGCACCTGTTTGAGCCGTTTTGGACCACAAAACCGGCTGGAACCGGGCTGGGGTTGGCAACGGTCTATCGGATTGTTGAAGGGCATGGTGGTATGGTTCAGGCTGATCCCCGTGATGGGGGGGGGACTGTGATGACACTTTTATTGCCGATGATGGAGGAGGGGCTTGGTGAGAACCAGAATTCTGGTTGTTGATGATGAATTGAGTATGCGGGAGTTTATCTCGATCCTGCTTGAGCGCGAAGGGTATGAAGTGCTGACGGCAGCTGATGCCGCAACCGCCCTTGTCCGCCTTGAAGCTTCAGACATTGATCTGGTTATTTCTGATGTGCAGATGCCGGGTTTAAGCGGACTGGAACTGCTTGCCCGGATCAAGGAAAGCAAACCGGATACAGCAGTCTTGCTGGTTACCGCTTTTTCAACCGCAGAGCAGGCGGTTGAGGCGATGAAGTTGGGGGCCTATGATTACCTGGCCAAGCCGTTTAAAGTCGATGAAATCAAGATCCTGGTCAAGAATGCCCTGGAAAAACGTGACCTGAAACGTGAAAACCGTCAACTACGGGAAAAGGCCGGTGTATGTGAAGGATATGGCGGTATTGTTGGTACATCGCAACGGATGAAAGAGGTCTTTAACCTGCTGCGGAAGGTTGCTGAATCCCAGACCACAGTACTTGTCTCCGGCGAAAGCGGTACCGGCAAAGAGTTGGCAGCCAAGGCGATCCACGAGGGAAGTGGCCGTAAAAACAAATCATTTGTGGCGGTCAACTGTGGTGCTATTCCTGAAAACCTGATTGAAAGCGAGTTGTTCGGCCATGTCAAGGGAGCCTTTACCGGTGCTGTGGGAGAACGGGCCGGGCTTTTTGAACAGGCAAATGGTGGAACGGTTTTTCTTGATGAGATCGGTGAACTTCCGCTGGCAATGCAGACCCGCTTGTTACGAGTGATCCAGGAACGTGAAGTCCGCCGGGTCGGAGGGTCAGCAACCAAAAAGGTTGATGTTCGCCTGCTGGCTGCCTCAAACCGCGATCTGGCGCTACAGGTAAAGGAAGGGACCTTTCGCGAGGATCTCTATTACCGGATCAATGTTGTTCAGGTGGTGATGCCCCCCCTGCGGGAGCGGGTTGAGGATATTCCACTGCTGGTTGAACATCTGGTCAGGAAGCATTGCGGTACTGGAGGGATTGTTACTTCAGAGGCGCTTAAATGCCTGATGGCCTATCCATTCCCCGGAAACGTGCGGGAACTGGAAAATATCATTGAACGCAGTCTGGTGCTTGACCGTGAACGGATTACCCTGGATAGTCTTCCTGCCCAGGTCAGAGGGGCGAGTAAGCGCTTTGATCTCCATGCTGCAGTTGAAATCCCTGATGAAGGGATTGATCTGGAACCAGCCCTTGAGAATCTTGAGAAGCAATATCTGGTTAAGGCACTGGAGAAATCAGGTGGCAGCAAAACCAAAGCCGCCGATCTACTGGGTATGTCATTCCGTTCCTATCGCTACAAACTCTCAAAATTCGGTTTGGCTGCCGAGGGGGAATAACTATCTCAGACTTCCCCTCGCAATCACGCTATGGTATACAACCGTTTACTCCACTTAAGGAATAGTCCATGTCTGAGAAACAGTTTCAGCCCACCGCCCTGCTGGTAACCGGCGGGGCCGGTTTTATCGGTTCCAATTTCATCAACCGTTTTATGCCGTTAAACCCAGGCTGCCGGGTCATTAACCTTGATGCCCTGACCTATGCCGGAAATCTGAAAAACCTGGCGGAAGTTGAGCAGAACTCGAACTATCGCTTTGTTAAAGGTGATATTGGGGATGCAGCACTGGTGGCGTCGCTGCTGGCTGAGGAAAAGATTGATGCGGTGGTTCATTTTGCGGCAGAGTCCCATGTGGACCGCTCCATAACCGGGCCAGAGATCTTTGTCCGCACCAATGTGTTGGGCACCCAGGTGCTGTTGGAGGAAAGCCGCAAACACTGGCAATCCGGCATGGTGCCGGAGTTTCGTTACTATCAGATCTCCACTGATGAGGTCTACGGCTCACTGGGGGAGACCGGCTTTTTTACGGAAGAGACGCCGCTGGCTGCCAACTCTCCCTATTCTGCCTCCAAGGCCGGTGCAGATCTGCTGGTGCGGGCCTATCATGAGACCTTTGGTATGCCGACGATTATCTCCCGTTGTTCCAATAACTACGGTCCCTTTCACTTTCCTGAAAAACTGATTCCGTTGTTGATCGCCAATATCATTGCCAGAAAACCGCTGCCGGTCTATGGCGACGGCACCAATGTGCGGGACTGGCTGCATGTGGCGGATCATGGCTCTGCCATAGAGTGCATTCTGAAGGGGGCACAGCCTGGCTCGGTCTACAACATCGGCGGCAACAACGAGTGGCAGAATATTGCCATTGTCAAACTGGTCTGTGATCTACTGGATAGTAAGCTGGGAAGGCAACCGGGCGAAAACCGCGGTCTGATCACCTTTGTCAAGGATCGTCCCGGCCATGACCAGCGATATGCCATTGATGCTTCAAAACTCAAAAAAGATCTGGGTTGGTCTCCGGCCTACACCTTTGAAACTGGTATAGCCGAGACTATTGACTGGTATCTGGCCAATCAACAATGGGTAACCGAAGTTACCAGTGGCAGCTATCGTGACTACTACCAATCGCAGTACGGAGGTGCAGCATGATCCTGGTGGTGGGAGCAAACGGGATGTTGGGCCAGGATCTGATGAGCCTGCTGGGTAAACGGGGCAGGGGAGTGGACCTGCCGGATATTGATATTACTGATATGGTGTCTGTGCAGCAGGTCTTGACCGCACTGAAGCCAAAGGTAGTGATCAACTGCGCTGCCTATACTGATGTGGATGGCTGTGAAACCAACGCAGAGACCGCCATGCAGGTCAATGGTGAAGGGGTGGCCTTTCTTGCCCTGGTGACCCGCAGTATTGGTGCCAAGCTGGTACAGGTTAGCACCGATTACGTCTTTGACGGCAGTAAGGGTAGTCCGTACCGTGAGGATGACCTGCAGCAGCCGTTGAACATCTATGGCGAATCCAAACTGGCCGGGGAGTTGAATGTAGATATCAACCCTGACAACCTGTTGGTGCGGACCCAATGGCTCTATGGCCTGCATGGCAAGAATTTTGTTGAGACCATGCTAAAATTGGGACAGGAAAAGAGCGAACTGACTGTGGTGGATGACCAGATCGGTTCTCCTACCTGGACCATGGATCTGGCCAGGGGGATCCTGGCCCTGGTTGACAAGGATTGCCGTGGCACTTACCATTGCGCCAACAGCGGCCATACCTCCTGGAACGGTTTTGCCAAAGCCATTTTTGACGAGGCTGGTTTACCTGTACAGGTGCTGCCGATGACCACTGAACAGTTGAACCGTCCGGCCCAACGGCCTCTGTACTCAACCCTTGATTGCAGCAAGCTGGTTGTTGATACCGGCTTTGAGCCGCAATCGTGGCTCGAGGCACTTAAACAGTATCTAAACCTGCGGAAGGAAGCCTGATATATGACATTGGAGCGTGGAGAACGGCCCTGGGGCACCTACACGGTGCTTGAGGAGAACAGTCACTACAAGATCAAGCGGATTGAGGTGTTGCCAGGTCAGCGTCTGTCATTACAGAAGCACCATCATCGCAGTGAACACTGGATCGTGGTCTCAGGTAGTGCGCTGGTGACCTGTGGTGAGCGTGAATTCATGGTGAATGTGAATGAGTCTACCTTTATTCCGATCGGTGAACAGCACCGTCTGCAGAATCCCGGCAAGATCGCTTTGGTGATCATAGAGGTGCAGAGTGGTGAATACCTGGGTGAGGACGACATTGTCCGCTTTCAGGATGATTACCAGCGGGCTGAGGCATAGGGAGGCACTATGTATGTTGTGATCCTGGCAGGAGGTTCCGGTACCCGTTTTTGGCCGGTTTCCCGTACAGCCCGCCCCAAGCAGCTGATCAGTGTGACCGATGGTCCCACCATGTTGCAACGGACTGTCGAACGTATCCTGCCCCTTAAGCCCAAGCGGGTTCTGGTGATAACCAACCGGCTGCAGGCTGCTGAAACCGAACGTCAGCTGGCCGGGTATCGCACATCGGTGCCGGTTGATGTAATTGCCGAGCCAGTGGGGCGCAATACTGCCCCGGCAGTGGGGCTGGCTGCCACCATTATTGCTGCCCATGACCCGGAAGGGGTAATGGCAGTGCTGCCTGCTGACCATTATATCAGGGATGATGAAGGACTGCGGCAGAGTCTGCAACTGGCGGCCAACTCTGCTCGTAATGGCTGGCTGATGACTTTGGGTATTGTGCCCATCAGCCCCGAGACCGGCTATGGCTACCTTGAGGCAGATATGAGCCTGCGAGGGCTTGGTCCCTTTCCGGTAACCCGCTTTGTGGAAAAACCGGATCGTGCCACAGCTCTTGCCTATCTGGAGGCTGGTACCTATTTCTGGAACAGCGGCATGTTTGTCTGGCGGGCTGACACGATCCTGACTGAGATTGGGCGCTATATGCCGGAACTTGCCGCCCAGCTGGAACGGATGACCTTTGGTGATATCTGGGATCTGGCTGATTTGTCGGGCCAGATAGCAGAGATCTATGCTGCAATTGGCGGCCAGTCCATTGATTACGGTGTCATGGAGCAGTCAGAACGGGTACAGATGGTCCCTGCTGATATTGGCTGGAGTGATGTGGGCAGTTGGTCTGCCTTGCCGGAGGTCACGGAGCTTGACGCTCAGGGCACGGTGGTTGCCAACTGTAGCACCTACGTGAATATCGATAGCAGTGGTTGTATTGTCTCCGGTAATGGTAACGTTGTTGCTACGGTGGGAGTGCATGATCTGATCGTGGTTGCAACTGGCGATGCCGTGCTGGTCTGCCCAAAGGATCGGGCCCAGGATGTGAAGAAAGTGGTTGAACAGCTGGCTGCTCAAGGGCTGGAAAAATATCTGTAATTTTGAAACGGGGAGGATGGTCTCCCCTTTTTTTGATCTGCTTGTCAACTTTGATTTGTATGGAAGGTTAACAATGCCGTTGCAGCTTCTATCTCAAAGGCTTGAGAAAATTCAACATGATGGTCTGTACCGCAGCCTGAGGTCGGTTGACCGGACAACACCCCGGGTCTCTGTTGAGGGTCAGCAGGCGCTGTTGTTCTGCTCCAATAACTACCTGGGGCTGGCAGAACATCCAGCTCTTGTACAGGCAGCAGCAGATGCTGCCTCAAAGTACGGCACGTCCAGTGCAGCGTCACGTTTGGTATCAGGCAACCAGCCGTTGCATCAGGAACTTGAGCATAAACTGGCTGCCTGGAAAGGAACGGAAACTGCCCTGCTGTTTAACAGCGGTTATGCAGCCAACACCGGTATCATTGCTGCACTGGCAGGGCGTGGGGATATCATCTTCTCTGACCGGATTAACCACGCCAGCATTATTGATGGTGCCCTGCTCTCCGGTGCAAAGCTGATCCGCTATCCTCATAATGACCACCAGGCCCTGGCACGCCTGTTGGAGCAGCACCAGGCAGACGGTCTCAGGCTGATTGTGACAGACGGGGTCTTTAGCATGGATGGTGATATTGCGCCGTTACAAGAGATTGCTGATCTGGCAGAGCAGCATAAGGCCCTGTTGATGGTGGATGATGCCCATGCCGGTGGTCTGCTGGGACAGCAGGGTAGAGGAACCGTTGATTTCTGTGGTGTTGCAGGGCGGGTGGCTATTCAGATGGGAACCTTTGGCAAGGCCCTGGGCAGTTTTGGCGCCTATGCAGCCTGTTCAGGCCTGGTGCGGGAGTATCTGATCAACCGTTCCCGTTCATTGATCTTTTCTACCTCCCTGCCACCGGCAGTGCTGGCTGCCTCAGCGGTAGCAGTTGATCTGGTACAGGGCGAAGAAGGCCAACTATTACGGCAACAGCTTGCAGAAAACAGTCACCTGCTGCGTTCTCTCCTGCAGCAGGCCGGCTACAAGGTGCCTGATGGGTCTACTCCGATTGTTCCGATTCTGGTTGGTGATGCTGAAACTACCACACGTTTTTCAGCCAGGCTGCTGGAGGAAGGGGTCTTTGTGCAGGGTATTCGTCCCCCCACGGTGCCTAAAGGAACCAGCCGCCTGCGGTGTACGGTTATGGCCAGTCATAGCCAGGAACAGATCCAACAGGCAGCCGCCGCCATTATCCGGGTTGGCCAGGAATTGGGGGTGCTCTGATGCCGTTTGCAGGGTCGATCTGGTATGAAGAACATGGCAAGGGGCAACCGATCCTGTTTGTACATGGTTGGTGCATGTCATCAGCTGTCTGGGGGTTGCAGCGGGATTTCGTGGCTGAACAGTACCGCGTTATTGTGTTGGATCTGCGGGGGCATGGCCAATCAGGTCTGCCAGAAGCAGGAGAAACAGGATTTGGCGGCTATGCTGATGATGTTATCAGTGTCGTTGAACAGCTTGATCTGCAGGATCTGATCGCGGTTGGCTGGTCCCTGGGGGCACAGGCCCTGCTCAAGGCCTGGCCCACCCTGCAGGGGTGTCTGACCGGGCTGGTGTTGGTTGGTGCAACACCACGTTTTTCAGCAGCACCTCATTTCCCCTATGGTCTGCCACCAAAAGAAGCTGAAGGGATGCGTCTGAAGGTGCGCCGTAGTCTTGAACGGGCACTGGAAGGTTTTCATCGCAATCTGTTTGTTGAGCATGAACTTGATGACCCTGTTGTTGCGCAACAGGTTGCAGAGCAGTTGGGGCAGGTTGTTATGCCGCAGACTGCTGCTGCTCTTGCAGGTCTTGAGACACTGATGGAGGAAGAGCTGATGGAAGAGGCCCTGCAGGTCTCTTGTCCCACCCTGCTGCTACATGGCGATCAGGACCGGGTTTGCCTGCCTGAGGCATCTGCCTGGTTGGCACAGGCAATCCGGAACAGCCAGCGCATGCTCTATGCTGGTTGTGGGCATGCGCTTTTTCTGAGCCGTGCTCAGCAGTTCAACCATGATTTACTGGAATTTGTGGGAGATCTGCATGGCAGGCATTGATCGACAGAGAGTACAGAGCTCCTTTCATCGAGGAGCCGAAGCGTATGATCAGCATACTCCGGTTCAGCAGCGGGTGCTGCAGCAATTGATTCAGCAGATTGGCCAGTATCCGTTTGCCCCCAATGCAACTGTCCTGGATATTGGCTGCGGTACCGGACGTCTGCTGGAACTGCTGGGGCACTGTTTTCCTACCGCTGTTCTGACCGGTCTTGACCTTGCTCCCAATATGTTGCAGCAGGCTGCTGAGCGGCTACCAGCAACCGTCAGGCTGGTGCAGGGAGACGCGGAACAGCTCCCCTTTGCTGACAGCAGTTTTCAGTTGGTATTTTCCAGCTCCACTTTTCAGTGGCTTGATACCCTGCAGTGCTGTTTTGAAGAGGTCAGGCGGGTGCTTGAGCCAGAGGGGCTATTTGTGTTCAGCCTGTTTGGTAAAGGGACGCTCTATGAGTTACGGGAGTCGTGGCATCAGGCCCTGCTGAATGCCGGAAGGGGAGAGGCTGAACAGCATACCGGTGTCCATCACTTTCATGACAGTGAACAGGTCCAGCGTTCTCTAGAGCTGGCAGGTTTCAGGGATATCGTGGTCTGGTCTGAGCTGGAGCAGGTGTGGTACCCGGATGTGCCGCATCTACTGCAGGCAATCAAGCGGATTGGAGCAGGCACATCACGCCCGCCATCCGGTGGCGGGTTGGGGTGGCGCCGGGTACTGCATGAAATGGCAGAACTCTATGGTGAACGGTTTGGAACAGAGTGTGGCGTTCCGGCCAGCTATAGCGTGATTTATGGGGTTGGAAGACGTTGATCGGTGTTCAGCAGGGCTGCTATCAGTTTCTTTGCCAAGGGATGAATAACGCTGTAATGGACTTCAACCCCGTCCCTCTTGCCTTCAATGATCCCTTTGTTCTTCAATAGGGCCAGATGCTGTGAAACCGTGGCCTGGGGCAGGCTGAGGCATTCCCAGATATGCTTGACGTTGCACTGTTGTGAGCAGAGTCCGGCAACGATTTTCAGGCGGATCGGATGACCAAGCACCTTCAGAATTTCAGCCTCATTGCTAAACATCATGTTTTTATCAAAATCCATGAGAATATGTCCTGTCCGTAGGCAATTTTGTGAAAACTATATATATAAATATTCTCCCTGTCAATTCGATCAGAACAATTATTTCAAGACAATAAAAGGCTTGCAACCATTGGGGAGCTATGGTATTGCCTAGCCTACATTTTGTTCTGTCTGACAAAGTGGGCTCGCAAGGCCCACTTTTTTATTGCCTGGAGTTTATATATGGCCGGTGTTGATCCCGCACAGCTTGTTGAAAATCTGCTTCACCCTATTCTGGATTCGATGGGGCTTGAGCTGGTGGAACTTGAATTTAAAAAGGTTGGTCGGGGTTTCCTGCTGCAGATCTTTATTGATAAACCAGAAGGTGTGAACCTGGATGACTGCGCTGAAGTAAGCCGGGAACTGTCCGTGCAACTTGACGTTGAGGATTGTATTGCCAGTCGCTATACCCTGGAAGTCTCGTCACCCGGCCTTGATCGGCCCCTGAAAAAAGAGCAGGACTTTGTTCGTTATGCAGGGCGGCTTGCTGTGGTTAAAACATCAGAGCTGTTAAAGGATGAAAAGGGAAGTCCACGTAAGACCTTCCTGGGCACCATTGAAGGGGTTGAAGAAGGTGTGGTGGTGATCCGTCTGAAGGAGGGGCCTCAGGCCCGTATTCCCTGGGGCAAGATCGCCAAGGCACATCTTGAATTTGAATTTTAAGTAGTCGAGTTTAGTTTTTCGTACGTACGCAATTATTAATCCGTGATCGCATAAGGAGATTCGTGCCGTGGATACAATCGTCAGTCTCAAACAGGCCATCGAGCAGATCGTGAAAGAGAAGGGGATCGACCGTCAGGTGGTGATCGAGGCGATGGAACAGGCCGTGCTGTCTGCTGCCAATAAAAAGTATCGCAATACCCGTAACCTTGAAGCCCACTATAACAATGATTCCGGTGAAGTTGAGCTGTTTGAATATGTGGTGGTGGTGGAAGAGGTGGTGGATTCCTATACCGAGATTTCTCTGGATGAAGCTCGTGAGATGGACCCTGAATGCGAAATTGGTGATGAACTGGGTGAGAAAATCGATTCTGGCGATTTTGGCCGGATCGCTGCCCAGACTGCCAAGCAGGTTATTATCCAGAAGGTGCGTGAAGCTGAGCGTGAGACCGTCTTTAACGAGTATAAAGATCGCCAGTGGGAGATCGTGACCGGCCAGGTGCGTCGTTTTGAGCGCGGTGACCTGTTGATTGATCTTGGTCGTGCTGAGGCGATTTTGACAGGCAAAGAGCAGATGCCCCGCGAGGTTTACCGTCCTGGTGACCGGATCCGTGCCATTATTACCGATATCGCCATGACCACCAAGGGACCACAGATCATCCTGTCCCGTACCCATCCCCAGATGCTGGCTAAACTGTTTGAGGCTGAAGTGCCTGAAATCAGCGAAGGTCTGGTTGAAATTGTCAATGTGGTCCGCGATCCGGGCAGCCGTGCCAAGATTGCTGTTGCCTCCAATGATCGTGATATTGATCCGGTTGGTGCCTGCGTTGGTATGCGCGGTTCACGGGTCCAGAATGTGGTTTCTGAACTGCGGGGCGAGAAGATCGATATTATCCCCTGGTCAGTTGATGTTGCCCGCTTTGTATGCAATGCGCTGTCTCCGGCTCAAGTGGTCAAGGTCTTTATGGATGAAGAACAGCGTACACTTGAAGTTATTGTGCCGGATGATCAGCTGTCTCTTGCCATTGGCAAGCGTGGCCAGAACGTTAGTCTGGCAGCACGTCTGACCGGTTGCCGGATTGATATCAAGGGTGAGGGTAAGACCGACGAAGAAGCTGATGTTGATGAGTTCTCCTCCTTCGATGGTACCCTGGTTGAAGAAGAACCTGAAGAGTTGTCTGCTGAAGAAGAGACAGAGGCAGAACCGCAACAAGCTCAAGAGGAGCTGGCAGCCTAGCCTATGAGTCCTCTTGATGGGACAGGGCCACAACGAAGCTGCATCGCCTGCCGTCGTACAGGGGATAAAGGAACGCTTCTACGCTTTGTGCTGGCCCCGGATGGTACGGTTACACCGGATCTGGAAGGAAAACTGCCCGGTCGTGGAGCGTATGTATGTCAATCCAGACGCTGTGTGCAGGATGCGGTTGCCAAACGTCAATTCAGTCGCACATTCAAAGGGATGGCAGCAGCGGTGGATGGTCCATCACTAACAACCCTTTTGCAGCAGATTATGGAGCAACGGATCAGCGGGTATCTTGCACTGGCAAATAAAGCTGGAGCAACGGTGTCCGGTGGTGAAGCGATTGAACGGTCTCTTAAAGGGGCAAAACTGCCGCGCCTGTTGGTGCTGGCAACGGATATATCGCCGGCAATTGCAGAAAAGCTGGCAGGGATAGCAGCACGGTCTGCGGTGCCGGTGGTGAAGGTGTTGTCCAAGGATATTCTGGGACAACTGGTAGGTAAAGAGTCGGATCGAAGCGCTGTAGCCGTGATGTCGGGCGGCTTTGCACAGTCACTTGTTAAGGAAATTGAGCGATACAGGAACTACCTGGAGGAGGAGAGCGGTCGATGAGTAAGACCCGGGTAAGCAATCTTGCGGAAAAGCTGGGCATAGACACCAAGGAGGTGCTTGCCAGGCTAAAAACGTTGGGATACGACGTCAAGGCCGGAACCTCCACTGTGGAAGATGAAGCGGTAGCCAAGTTGACGGCATTTAAACCAGCTGAGTCAGGTCCAGAAGAAGTTCGCGTAGCAACGAATATTGTTCGTCGTCGCTCAAGGCCGTCAGCAACAACTGAGCCAGAGGTTGAAGCTCCGGTCGTTGTTGAGCCTGTTGCCGCTCCTCCTGTCAAGGTGGTTGAAAAAGTTACCCCTGTTATTCCTGAGCGGGTATCAGTGGTGAAAAAAGCTGTTGAGGCGGTTGTTGCTCCGGTAGTGAGTGAGCCTGCTCCCGCTGCTGAGGTGGTTGAGCCCCGTCCTGAACCGAGCGTGTCAGCACCGGCAGATGTTGTCCCACAAGAGCCTGCCAAGCCTGCTGTTGTTGCTCCGGTCATCCCGCCACAACCAGAGCGTGCCAGTGCAACCCAGGCCCGTATTCTGGGAATGGTTGAAATCCCGATTGCACAGGAATCGCGCCCTTATCGTCGTGAACCAAACCGTGGTCCTGGCCCTGGTGGTGATCGCGGTCCCCGTCCGGCAGGCCAGGATAACCGTGGCCCAAGGCCTGCGGGAGGTCAGGATAATCGTGGTCCCCGTCCAGCAGGTGGTCCGGGGGGAGATCGTGGTCCCCGTCCGGCAGGTGCCCAGGACAACCGCGGTCCAAGACCTGCAGGAAGTCAGGATAATCGTGGTCCCCGTCCGGCAGGTGCTCCGGGGGGCGCTCGTCCTGTTCAGTTGACTCAGGTGGATATGCCGCTTCAGTCAGATGAACGCCGTAAAGCTCCAGGGCCGAATCGGAAGCCGGGCGGACCTGGCAAGGACACTGCGGCAGAAAAAGCGAAAAAGACTGCAGCAGCAGGCAAGGGTAAAGGACGTGAACAACTCAGCAAGCAGGCCCTGCTTTCGAGAGAAGAGCGTCAGTTTGATCCGTTCCATAAGTCTCGCAAAAAAGGTAAAGAACGTGAGGAGCCGGGTAGAACAGAACTGACTACCCCCAAGGCGATCAAGCGGATTATCAAGATATCCGAAACCATCACCATTGGCGAACTTGCCAAGCGGATGGGGATCAAGGCAACTGACCTGATCAAGGCCATGATGAAGATGGGTTCAATGGTTACCATCAACCATGTGCTTGATCATGATGCTGCGGTGCTGCTTGCTTCCGATTATGGCTATGAAGTGGAAAACGTGGCAGTTGACCTGGATGAGATCCTGGAGTTTACCCCGGATGCGCCGGAACTGCTGCAGGAACGTCCGCCGGTGGTCACCATCATGGGTCACGTTGACCATGGTAAGACCTCTCTGCTGGATGCCATCCGCGAGGCCAACGTAATTTCAGGTGAGGCTGGCGGTATTACCCAGCATATTGGTGCCTACGATGTGGAACTGCATGGTCGCAAGATCACCTTCCTTGATACCCCAGGTCACGAAGCATTTACTGCCATGCGTGCCCGTGGTGCCAAGGTAACTGATATTGTTATCCTGGTGGTGGCTGCTGACGACGGTGTCATGCCGCAGACCAAGGAGGCGATCAACCACTCCAAGGCTGCTGGCGTGCCGATTATTGTTGCCATCAACAAGATCGATAAGCCGGATGCCCGTCCTGAGAAGGTCAAGCAGGAACTGACCGAGCATGGCATTGTCTCCTCTGAGTGGGGTGGTGATGTCACCATGGTTGAAGTCTCTGCCAAGAAACGGATGAATCTGGAAGAACTGCTGGAGATGATCCTGCTGCAGGCTGACCTGATGGACCTGAAGGCCAACCCTGACAAGGCAGCCAAAGGTACCATTGTTGAAGGTAAGCTGGATAAAGGGCGCGGACCGGTTGCCACCGTGCTGGTACAGGAAGGTACCCTGCGTACCGGTGATTACTGTGTGGTTGGTGTTCACTCCGGCCGTGTCCGGGCCATGCAGAACGACCGCGGTGAGCGGGTGCTCTCAGCCGGGCCAGCCATGCCGGTTGAAGTCGTGGGTCTGCCGGGTGTGCCGGATGCCGGTGATATCTTTGTGGCCATGAAGGATGAGAAACAGGCCAAAGAGATCGCAACCCTGCGTCAGATCAAACAGCGTGAGCTGGAACTGGCCAAGCATGCCAAGATGTCCCTTGAGCAGTTGTACGAGAAGATCCAGAAGGGTGAAGTCAAGGATCTTAACGTTATTGTCAAGGCAGACGTACAGGGCTCGGTTGAGGCTGTGGCAGAATCACTGCGTAAGCTTTCTACGGATGCAGTCCGTTTGAACGTTATCCATACCGCAGTAGGTGCCATTACCGAGACTGACGTCAACCTGGCTACTGCTTCCAATGCCATTATCATCGGTTTCAGTATCCGTCCTGAAGTCAAGGCCCAGGCCATGGCTGAGAAGGAAGGGGTGGATATCCGCCTCTACAACGTTATTTATGACGCTGTGGATGATGTCCGCAAGGCGATGGAAGGTCTGCTTGAGCCGGTATTCAAGGAGAAGTATCTTGGCCGTGCCGAGATACGCGAAATCTTCTCCGTGCCCAAGGCTGGTAATGTTGCCGGTTGCTATATTCAGGACGGCAAGATCCTGCGTAATTCCCAGGTTCGCCTGTTGCGTGACAACGTGGTGGTCTACCAGGGGAAACTGGGAACCTTGCGTCGCTTCAAGGATGACGTCAAAGAGGTCGCAACCGGCTATGAGTGCGGTATGGGGCTTGAGAACTACAACGACATCAAGATTGGCGATATTATAGAGTCGTTTGAGATGGAAAAAGTAGCAGCCAAGCTGTAGTAACGGTAGGTTAAAAGGTATTTGTTATGAAGCACAAACGTTCAGACAAGGTCGCTGAGACCATCCATACAACCATCTCCATTATCCTGTCCCGGGGGTTGAATGACCCCCGGATCGGGTTTGTCACCATTACCGGTGTGGAGGTGACCGATGACCTGCATTTGGCGCGGATCTTCTTTACCGTAATTGGTGATGAAGCCGCTAAAAAGAGTACAGAAGATGGTCTGAATAGTGCGGCTCGTTTTATTCGCCATGAACTGGGCAAGGTGCTGAAGATGCGCTATACCCCGGATATTCTCTTTAAATATGACCATTCCCAGGAATACGGTCAGCGGATTGATGAGCTGCTGCGGGAAGTGGGAACCAGCAATGACGGAAACGATTCAGAAGATCGCTAACGCTATCCGGCAGAGCCGGACCGTGTTGATTACCAGCCATGAAGGCCCTGATGGTGATGCCATTGGCTCGTCATTGGGGCTTGCTGCGTTTTTAAAGGCAATCGGCAAGCAGGCTGTGGTTCATCTGGCTGATCCTGTGCCTGAACTGTACCGTTTTCTGCCTGGAGCTAATCAGGTCTGTAACACTATTCCTGATCAAGATTTTGACCTTGCCTTTGTGCTGGATGTAGGCGAGTTCCGCCGTGCAGGCAAACAGTTTGGTGCCTTCACCCGGATCGGTCAGACCATCAATCTTGATCATCATCTGACCTGTGAAAATTTTGGTAACCTCAACCTGATTGATGAACAGGCAGCAGCAACCGGCCTGTTGGTCTGGCGTGTTGCCAAGGCCTACGGTTTTACTGCTGATTACGCTACAGCCCTCTGCCTCTATGTGGCGGTGCTGACAGATACCGGTTCGTTCCGCTATTCAAATTCCAATCAGGAAGCCTTCTCAGCTGCAGGGGAACTGGTTCAGCAGGGGGGCTTGAATGCCTGGCATGTGGCTGAAAAACTGTATGAGAGCCAGCCCCGTAAGCGGATTGAGCTGCTGGCACTGGCGTTGCCCACCCTTGAATTTGTGAAAGACGGTCAGGTGGCCTCAATTACGGTAACACTTGATATGTATGCTGCAACAGGTGCTACGGCTGAGCTGACCGATGGTTTTGTCAATTATCCCCGTTCAGTGGCCGGGGTTGAGGTGTCAGTGTTTTTCCGTCAGCTTGATGAGCAAAAATATAAGGTCGGCTTCCGTTCCAAGGGAACCGTTAACGTGGCCACACTGGCCCAGGCCTTTGGAGGTGGCGGTCATCATAACGCTGCCGGAGGCACGGTAGAGGGGAGCCTGGACGAGGTTAAGCGGATCGTCTATGGAGCAGTTGAAGCAGCACAGTGGTAAACGGTTTTCTGGTCATTGATAAACCTGCCGGTATCAGTTCCCATGATGTGGTTAATCGGGTGCGGCGTATCCTTGGTACCCAAAAGGTCGGTCATACCGGCACCCTTGACCCCTTTGCAACCGGTGTCTTGCCGATTGCTGTAGGGGAAGGCACCAAGGCGATCCAGTTTCTGGATGAAGGTGAAAAGGCCTATGAGGCGGTGGTTCAGCTCGGTCTGATAACCGATACCCTTGATATCACCGGTGCTGTCTTGCAGGAACATGATCCAGGCGGTGTAGGGCAGGAACAACTTTTAATCGCTATGGCTGCCCTGACTGGAGAAATCAGCCAGGTTCCGCCGATGTACTCTGCCATCAAGCAGGGTGGACAGCCGTTATACAAGCTGGCCCGTAAAGGGATTGAGGTTGAACGGCAATCCCGCCAGGTCATCATCCACAGCTTTGAACTGCTTGAGTTCTCATCACCACTGGCAACGGTCCGGGTACACTGCTCTCGTGGTACCTATGTGCGAACCCTGGCCGATGATCTGGGGAAACTGCTCGGCTGTGGTGCCTGTCTGACCCAGTTGCGGCGCACCATGAGCGGCCCGTTTCAGTTGAATGATGCCATGAATCTTGATCAGCTTGCCAGCTATGCTGAAGCGGGTGTCGCTCAACAGTATGGTCTGAATCTGCCGACAGCGCTTTCCCATCTGGGACAGATTCAATTGACTGAGTCTGAGCTGCAGAAGCTTAAAAACGGCATTCCGCCTCGGGACAGACTGCTTGAGATGCAACCGGGATTGTTCAGTCTGATGTATGACCAGCAGGTGATCGCGGTTGCAGAACAGACCCCTGAGAGGGCTATCAGCCTGAAAAGGGTCTTCAACTGATGGAAATGCTTTACAGGTTCAGGTAAGGTGTGGTAGAGATATATCCCTTTTAGTGTTTAAAGTGTTTCGACACATACATCCCCATGCTGTACAGGAGGAGCCCACAGGTGCTGGCTACAGAAAAAAAGCAGGAAATCATTAACAACTTTAAGAAGCATGAAGGCGATACCGGATCCCCAGAGGTCCAGATTGCAATCCTGACCGCACGCATTGTGTATCTGACCGATCACTTCAAGATCCACAAGAAGGATCACCACAGCCGTCGTGGTCTGCTGAAGCTGGTTGGCCAGCGTCGTCGCATGCTTGACTATCTCAAGTCCCGTGATCTTGATCGTTACAAGAAGGTGATCGAGCAACTCGGCATTCGTAGGTAGGAAGCGGGCAGTTATCCCGGCGCAGCCGAGGGATCTGCCCGCCTCTTTTTATTGTTTCGCAAAAGGGCTGCCAAGGCCCTTTTATTTTTTTGTCAACCGTGTTGGGGGCGTGGATAGAAAAACTCTGGTTTCAGGGAGTCTCTATCGACGGCCCCAGCGCACATTTCATGTGAGGAGAAAACATGACATTCAACGAAAAGTGCGTAGAAGCTCAAGTAGGAAATATGAACGTAAAAATCTCCACCGGCAAGATGGCCAAACAGGCCAGTGGTGCGGTGGTGATTCAAAGTGGTGATACCATGGTGCTGGTAACCGTGGTGGGCACCAAAGAAGCAAAGCCGGGCCAAGATTTCTTTCCCCTGACCGTTAACTACACTGAGAAGACCTATGCTGGCGGCAAGATTCCCGGCAGCTTCTTTAAGCGTGAAGGCCGTCCTTCAGAAGACGAGACCCTGATCTGCCGTCTGATTGACCGTCCGATCCGCCCCCTGTTCCCTGAATCCTATCTGTGTGATACCCAGGTCATGGCTACTGTTATTTCAGCTGAAGAAGATCATGATCCTGCCATTCTGTCCATGATCGGCGCATCTGCAGCCCTGATGATTTCCGACATCCCGTTTGAAGGCCCGATTGCCGGCGTTAAAGTAGGCCGTGTTGATGGCAAGCTGATCGCCAACCCCAGTGCAGAGCAGCTGAAGCTGAGTGACCTTGAGATTGTGGTTGCTGCTGGCAAGGATGCAATCTTCATGGTTGAGGGGGAGGCTGACTTTGTTTCTGAAGAAGATCTGCTTGAGGCTGTCTTCTTTGCCAAGGACGCGGTTCAGGGGATTCTGGCTGCCCAGGAAGAACTGGCCAAGCAGGTTAACACTGCCAAGCGTGAAGTAGCACCGCTGGTTGTTGATGAAGAGCTGAAGGCAAAGGTAAAGGAGCTGGCATTTGATCGTATTGCCCAGGCATTCAAGATCAAGGCAAAGCAGGAGCGTTATGCTGCTGTGGCACTGATCAAAGAAGAGGTTGTTGCTGCCTTGGCTGAAGAGTTTGAAGGCCGTGGAAAAGAGATCAAAGGCTTTATCGGCGATATCGAATATGATCGTATGCGTAACGATGTACTGGAAACCGGCATCCGTATTGATGGCCGTGACACCAAGACCGTTCGCCCGATTGCCATTGAGGCTGGCCTGCTGCCCCGTGCACACGGTTCCACCCTGTTTACCCGTGGTGAGACCCAGGTGCTGGCTGCTGCCACGCTGGGTACGTCACAGGATGAGCAGCGTATGGATTCGCTCTATGGCGAATACCGCAAGAAGTTCATGCTGCACTATAATTTTCCTCCGTTCTCTGTTGGTGAAACCAGCTTCCGTCTGGCTCCGGGCCGTCGTGAGATCGGTCACGGCATGCTGGCAGAGCGTGCTATCTCCGCTATCCTGCCTAGCCATGATGACTTCCCCTACACCATCCGGATCGTGGCAGAGACCCTGGAGAGCAACGGTTCCTCCTCCATGGCTACTGTCTGCGGTGGCTGTCTCTCCCTGATGGATGCCGGTGTGCCGGTTAAGGCACCAGTGGCTGGTATTGCCATGGGCTTGATCAAAGAGGGCGAGAAGGTTGCCATCCTGACTGACATCCTGGGTGATGAAGATCACTTGGGCGATATGGACTTCAAGGTTGCCGGTTCAGCAGATGGCGTGACTGCCCTGCAGATGGATATCAAGATCGGTGGCGTCAGCAAAGAGATCATGCAGCAGGCCCTTAAGCAGGCCAAGGAAGGTCGTCTGCATATTCTGGGTAAAATGGCCCAGTGTCTGACTGCTCCACGTGAAGAGATGTCCTCCTTTGCTCCACGTATCACCACTATCTTCATCAAGCCTGACCGTATCCGCGACGTTATCGGTTCCGGTGGTAAGACCATCCGCAGCATTACCGAGGCAACCGGCGTCATGATCGATATCGATTCTGACAACAGCGGTAAGATCAATATCGCCAGCTCTGACAAGGCAGCCTGTGATGCAGCAATCCAGATGATCCGCGGCCTGACTGACGAGGTTGAAGAAGGCAAGCTCTACATGGGTACTGTCAAGAAGATCATGGAGTTTGGTGCCTTTGTTGAAGTGCTGCCCGGCACCGACGGTCTGGTGCATATCTCTGAGCTGGACGAGACCCGCGTCAAGAATGTTACCGATATTCTGAACGAAGGTGACAAGGTGCTGGTCAAGTGTATCGGCGTAGATAAACAGGGTAAGATCAAGCTTTCGCGCAAGGCCGCCCTTGGCCAGTCGCTGGAAGAAAAAGACTAATCCTGTTACAGGTGAGTTACAAAGGGGACGGGGCTGCGGTCCCGCCCCCTTTTTTGTTGACGGTACACACTCAAATCCTGCATAAGTCCCGATTGAGGAGGGTTGTCTATGGAGCGCTGGTCAATCAATGAGTCTGCCAAGGTGTACAACCTGGATAACTGGGGGGCAGACCTGTTTTCAATCAACAAAAAGGGCAATGTCTGCGTTCACCCTTCCTCAAACTCAAAGAACGCTATTGATTTGAGGAAGG
>Ga0209749_1000335_pt1 | contig 71219 bp, 58 predicted proteins | sample EPASupsiteSAE347_FD_187267 | JGI IMG/M metagenome (GOLD analysis project Ga0209749, IMG submission 187267) | Bioremediated contaminated groundwater from EPA Superfund site, New Mexico - Sample SAE3-47 (SPAdes) (version 2) | ecosystem: Environmental > Aquatic > Deep subsurface > Groundwater >... | reverse complement strand
AGGCGCCGGTCAACTGGTGTCCTTCCTGCGCATCGGTGCTGGCCAACGAGCAGGTCATTGACGGCAAATGCTGGCGCTGCGAATCGACCGTCCAGGAAAAAATGCTCGAGCAATGGTTTTTTAAAATAACCGATTATGCCCAGCGCCTGCTGGATGATTTAAGCAAACTCAAAGGCTGGCCGGAACGTGTGAAGACCATGCAGTCCAACTGGATCGGACGTAGCGAGGGCGCACGCATTGATTTTGCGCTCGTGCCGCGCAAGGACGGCAAGCCCGATCCCATAAACAAAATCTCGTGTTTTACCACGCGGGTTGACACGATTTTCGGCTGCACCTACATGGTGCTGGCGCCGGAATATCCTGACTTGGCGGAATTGGTACAGGGCCTGCCCGAAGAGGAAAGCGTAAAAAAATTCGTGACAAAGTCGGCCAGGCTGACTTCAGTGGAACGTGCCGGCGATGCGCTGGAAAAGAACGGCGTCTTTACAGGCCGACTGGTCATCAATCCGTATACCGGCGAACAAATCCCGCTCTGGGTCGGCGATTACGTGATCATGAGTTACGGTTCCGGAGCCGTCATGGCCGTGCCGGCGCACGACAGCCGCGATTTCGCCTTCGCGCACAAATACAACTTGCCGATCAAGATTTCGATCCAAAATACGGAGCGCGACGGCTACCTTATAACCGATCCATTACAGGCTTCGCAAGCGAAGGCCCTGCAAGAAGCTTATTGCGACGACGGCATTACCGTCAATTCCGGACAATTTTCCGACCTGCCCAGCGAAAAAGCACGCGAGCAAATGACCGCTTACGCCCGCGAAAAAGGATTCGGCGATTTTACCGTCCATTACCGGCTCCGCGACTGGCTCATCAGCCGTCAGCGTTACTGGGGTGCGCCCATTCCGATTGTTTATTGTCAAAAATGTGGAATCGTGCCCGTGCCTGAAGAGCAATTACCGGTTTTATTGCCGGATAACATTGAATTTCGACCGACCGGAGAATCGCCGCTCAAACGCTGCCCTGAATTCATGAACACGAAATGTCCGAAATGCGGTTCAGCCGCCCAGCGCGAAAGCGACACCATGGACACGTTCGTTGACTCAAGCTGGTATTTTTTGAGATATCTTTCTCCAAAGGACGAGTCGCGCGCCATTGACGCGGAAACCTGCAACCGCTGGCTGCCGGTTGACCAGTATATCGGCGGGATCGAACACGCCATCCTGCACCTGATGTATGCGCGTTTTTTCACAAAGGCGCTGCACGACATGGATCTCATTTCATTTGACGAACCTTTCGCAAACCTGTTCACCCAGGGCATGATCTGCAAGCGCAGCGACAAGGACGGTCAGCTTTACAAGATGTCAAAATCAAAAGGCAACGTCGTAAGCCCCGACGAATTGATCCGCGATTATGGGGCAGACACGGTCCGACTCTACACGCTTTTCATCGGTCCGCCGGAAAAGGACGCGGAATGGAGCGATTCCGGGATAGAAGGCGCGTTCCGCTTTCTGCGCCGCCTGTGGCGTCGAGTGTATGAGGACCATGAACTGCTCAGGAATTTCACTACCAAACCTGATCTGAAAGCAATGTCCTCAGACGAGAAAAAACTTTACCGCAAGACCCATGAGACGATTCTGAAAGTCACCGAGGACCTGGAAGGCGCTTTCCATTTCAACACCGCCATAGCGCAGATCATGGAACTCATGAATCTGCTGGATGAATTCAAATTGACGTCGGAGGGGCACGTGCCGTGCGCGGAGCGCGACGTTCTGCCCCCTCCCCAGCTAAAGGCCGTTTGCAAGCACGCCATCGAAAGCATTATTTTACTCATCTCCCCCCTGGCGCCGCATATTGCCGAGGAATGCTGGGTGGAATTTGGCCATCAACCCGGCATCATGAAGGAGAACTGGCCGAAGGCTGATGAGAACGCGCTTGCCAAACAGGAAGTCGAAATAGCGATCCAGGTCAACGGAAAATTCCGCGGAACCATGACGGTCGGCGCCGGACTCGATCAGGCGGCGGCACAAGCCGCCGCGCTGCAGCAGCCGCAAGCGGCCAAACTGATAGCCGGCGGACAAATAATGAAAACAATTTTTGTTCCGGACAAGCTGATCAATCTGGTCGTCAGAAAGCCAGAATGAAGAAAAGAATATTTCGATCACAATCGGATCAGCAGGTAGAGACTTCTGATCAGTTATGCACATCAAAAATCAATCATGACGTAGCATTTGCCGAATCACCAATTTTGACATATTGACATTACAGAATGATATGTCATATTGTAAGCCATGTATATCAAAAGAATAGCTGAGATCAGGCTTACGGAAATACTCAAGGGAAAAAAAATCGGTATAATTCTTGGCGCCAGACAGGTTGGAAAGACCACGCTTGTTCAACATGCCCTTGCCGGTCGGAAAGCTACGTTTTTGAATTTTGACGTGGAAATCGATAAACAACGCTTTATAGCCGCATCCGTACTGCCGCCTTTGGATGCGGTTCGAAGCTTGGGAACTCCGGAAATATTGGTCATTGATGAAGCTCAAAGATATCCGGACACGGCCCGGATCATTAAAGGCTGGTATGACACCAACACACCCATGAAAATTCTTTTACTTGGATCGTCCAGTTTGAATATCTTATCCCAGTCCGCCGAGAGTTTAACCGGCCGGAATGAAAAGTTACCGCTTCCACCGTGCGTCTTTGAGGAGGCTCTTCGCTCGCAAAGCTGGTATTCCGATGCTTATACGTCCGATATATTATGCAAACAATTTCCCCAGCCGCTCAGAATTTTTTTATTGGACTGCCTGGCATACGGCTTGTATCCCGAAGTCGTCACGATTCCTGAAAAACAAACCCTCCTGCGCAACCTGAGCGCGGATTATCTCTGGAAAGACATTCTTCAGACCGGTTTGATAAAAACCCCCGATTTGATAAAACGACTTCTTATGCTTCTGGCTCATCAGGTTGGGGCGGAGGTTTCCGTAAATGAACTTGCCACTCAATTGCATATTGCCCGACCGACCGTTGAGCGCTATCTGGAACTGCTCGAAAACGCCTTCGTAATTTTCAGACTGCCTTCGTTCAGCACAAATCCACGCAAGGAAATCGCTAAAAGCAATAAAATATATTTTTGGGATACCGGCATTCGGAACGCGCTCTTGAACGCTTTTTCCACGGAGGAATATCGTCCGGATATAGGCGCTTTATGGGAAAACTGGGTTGTGGCCGAGTTTGCCAAGCATAATCTTCTGGAAGGGAATCAAAGTATGCTTTATTTCTGGCGTTCCCGCGCCCAATCAGAGGTGGATCTCGTGATAAAGACAGGCGACCGGCTTCAAGCGTTCGAGATCAAATGGAAAAGCAAACCTTGCCCAACTCGCGCTTTCAATGCCATGTACGGCGTGGAAGTCGCAACGATTGATTCTTCCAATCCATTCGCGAAAAATTTCGCGTTTTTTTCTTGAAAAAATAATGTTTTTGAGCAATATTCCTGAGTCGTTTAACCTGCGTATTAAATTTTTCATGAAGTTCAGACTTTTTGTTTTTTTAACGGCGATAATGACCGGATTGTGCGCCACAATCCAGGCAGACGAACTGTCTCCTTCCGGCATTACCAACACCGTAATGCGGGGCGCCTCGACGAACTTCACTGTGGCAATGACCAATACCACCGGTTCTGCCCTTTACTGGCAGGCGGTCAATGCAACCACCAGTTCATGGGTTTCTTTAAGCTCTGAAAGCGGGATAATTGAGGATGGTGCCACCAGTAATCTCGTCGTCACCAATAACGCGCTTACCCTGTCAGGCGGGGCATACACCGGCCAACTGGCAGTTTATCTCACCAACGCCGCCTATAATTCGACCGGCACAGTCGACATGACCCTGAACGTGGCCGAATTCGGACGTTCCCTCACAAACATCTCGAAAACAATCAGGCAAAACGGCGTGACGAATTTCTCGCTTCAAATCTGGAACAACGGCGCCGGAATTCTTTCTTATACGATTCAGACAAACCAGTCCTGGCTCGTGGTCTCGCCTTCATCCGGCAGCCTGACCGGTCAGATAGCCGACGCCACAAACACGCTCGACGTGGTCATCACCAACACAACGGAAATCCCCACTCTTGGACACTATTACGGCACAATTACACTGGTCTCGGACATTGACGGTTCCACCCTCCCGATCTATGTGGATCTCACGGTTGCCGCCGGACCGCAAATGCTTGTAACCCCGCAGAGTTTCACAGGTTCGGTCATGATGGGACAAAGTCCCGGCAACCAGACATTTTACGTCTCGAACGGCAGTTCGACCGACCAGGTTTGCTACGGAGTTTCGGTTGATGCGGACTGGCTGACCGTCACCCCAACCAACGGCTCGCTTTCACCGCAAGAGACAAATGCCTTGACGATAAGTTACCAGACCGCCAATCTGACAACCAACAGCTACGGCGGTCCTTCAAATTATAATGCCACCATCACAATCGCCTCTACAAACACTGAAGCGGTAGGTTCGCCGACATATGTCACCGTAAACATGACGGTCAATCCAAGAGCGCGCCTGGCCTTGTCGCTCACATCCCTGTCAAATACGGTCACCGAGGGATACAACGTGTCGAGCAGCAAATTTGACATATGGAACGGAAACGGATATTACACCCTCAGTTATACCATCAACGATGATGTGGACTGGCTCGAATTTTCGCCTTCCTCAGGCACAAGCACGGGCGAACACAACACCATCACGGTTGACTACAATACTCTGGGTTTCGCCCCGGGAGCGTCAAACGCCACCATCACCATAACGGCCCAAAGCTCCGATGGAACGCATTCGACCAATGCCTTTGAATCTCCGCAGACCATATATGTGTTTGTCAACGTGGTGCCGCTGGCCGTGCTGTCCACCGATTCTCAAAATGCGTACTCTTTCTCGGCCAAGCAGGGACAGTCTGTGGACTCGGCGACTTTCCACGTCTGGAGCGGCGGCAGCGGAGGAAAACTGGCATATTCAATTGCAACCAACGCCACGTGGATGTCGCTCAGCCCGGCGTCCGGTACAAGCGAAGGCGAACTGAAAACCATCACTCTTTCATGCCAGACCGCCGGGCTCAGACCGGGACTGCATACGGGAATGATTACGATCAGCGGAATTGATTACGACCGGGGGAGCACGGCCTATAATTCGCCTACGAATATCACCGTCAACCTGACGATTATCGGACCAGGAAAAGGTTTTGACTTCGGCGGCAACCGGATGGGCGCCAGCGACCTTGTGGTTTATGAGGAAACAACCGGACTCTGGGACATTGAAAATCTTTTGTCCGGTTATACCACCAACGTCACGTTCGGCGGCATGGATTTTGTCCCCTGCCCGGCCGACTACAGCGGCGACGGCCTGACGGACCTCGGCGTTTACAGCCATGCCACCGGCCATTGTTACGCCAGGGAGCTTTCCTCACAGCAACTGGCGGTCTTCGGAGGAGGTTATTGGGTAGGCCCCGCGTCGGCTTCCCTGGGAGGCTTTGTGCCGATCACCGGGGATTATGACGGCGATGGACTGGCCGATCCTGCCATGTATAATCAATCTTCCGGAACCTGGTCCCTGCTCTTATCTGGATCCGGTTACGACTACTCTTCCATGTCATTCGGCGGATCAGGCTATACCGCCATTCCGGCTGATTTTGACGGCGACGGCATAATTGATCCTGCGGTTTACAACGAACTTTCCTCCCTCTGGTATGTTCTCTTTTCCGGCGACAACTACAGTTCGGCCTCCGGAAATTTCGGCGGACCCGGCTATACGGCCGCTCCGGCAGATTTTGACGGCGACGGACTGGCCGACGCTTGCGTATACAAGGAATCAACCGGGCTTTGGATCGTTTTGCCTTCCAGCACCGCCACCTCAAGCGGAGGTTACTCGCCGGTCTCCGGCATATTCGGCGGTCCGGGCTTTGTTCCGGTGCCGGCCGATTACACCGGCGACGGCCTGGCCGATGCTGCGGTTTACGACACCGCCACCGGCGAATGGTATATCGTGGAACTTTCCGGCGCGCGGGTCGCCTGGCGCCACAAACACGGCGGCTACGGCTTCACGCCCGTAAAACCGTGAGAATTCGTCTTCCGTGAAGCGTGAAGCGCCTGAATTTTAACGAACGCCGCTTCACGAGATACGCTTCACACTCTTACCGTCCCCGCGATGCGTTTTTCCTAAGCTGCCGAGGAGAATACCCAAGCCTTCTTTTCAACAGACGGGAGAAATAATGCCTGTCCAAATAGCCGCATGAACCGGCCACGTCGGTCACGGATTTTTTTGTGTCGGACAACATGGCGGCCGCATTCTGAAGCCGCAGGCGCGCGATGTATTCTCCCGGCGGGATCCCGAGCGTCTTGCGAAAACGGCGCGAAAGACTTGCCCTGTTTATGCCCGTCAGGCCGGAAAGATATTTTATGTTCAAAACTGGCTTGTTCCAGTTGGCATGAATATGATCGACCAGTCCGCTCATCTCGGCATCGGCGCGATTATCGCTGGTGACATGGGAAAAACCCGCGCGGGCAAGCAATTGAAACGCAATGCCGACGGCCTGGGCCTCTCCATAAGGCGCCGGATTGCGCAGGGCGCGGCCGAGCCTCTGAAAAAGCCCTGTTGGCGCCGCACCGGCGTCATAAACATCCGCATTCAGTCCGAAGGCGGCCGTGATGCTGGGCGCCAGGGGGCCGCCCATGGTCCACCAGTAAATATCCCAGTTGGTTCCGTTAATCCCGTAATAGCGATGCTCCATCTTGGGAAAATACAGCGCTATCTGATTGGCTCGCAAAAAACGCTCGCGTCCATTTATCACCAAAATGCCCTCGCCGGCCGCGCACCAGAAAACCTGGACAAAAGAAATTATCGAAACATTGCTCAGAAAACCTGCCCTTGACTGATAATGCCCGGCATACTCGACCCAGAATGGAAGCTGCGGCTCCGGCCTGGAAACAGGCCGGTGCACCTCCCAGCGCCGGAACGCGGTATTGAATTGCACGGAAACCTTCCCCGCCGAACGACCGCGGCTTTTGCGCGTCATAAAAGTCCACCTTTTCTGACAATTTTCATGTTGCTCTTCAACCTGAGCATGGTTCATATTTACAACAGTATCAATCATCATGCAACCATAATCGCTGAAAGGAGAAAACATGACCGTAAAAATCGGCATTCTCGGCATGGGCTTCATGGGAAATTGTCATTTTAACGCATATCGTGGCGTGCCCGGGGCGCGCATCTGCGCCTTGTGCGATTGTGACGGCGATAAATTGCGGGAAAATGCCGGGGTAACCGGCAACATAGGAGGCGCCGGACAAAAAAAGAGCCTTGCAGGCGTGAAAGTTTACACTGAAGCCTCCCTCATTATTGCCGACCCCGAAGTGGAAGTCGTGGACATCACCCTGCCCACCTATCTTCACGCGGAATGGACCATCAAGGCGCTCAAGGCAGGCAAACACGTAATCTGCGAAAAGCCCATGGCGCTTTCGGCGCACGACGCGCATGAAATGGCCGAGGTCGCCCGTCGGACGCGGCGGCGCCTTTTTATCGGACATTGCATCCGTTTCTGGCCCGCCTACGTGACCGCAAAGGAAATCATTCAAGGTAAAAAGTATGGAAAAGTTCTTTCCGCCGTATTTGCGCGCATCAGTCCCAGGCCCGCCTGGAGTTGGAAAAACTGGATCTTAAAGCCGGAGTTGAGCGGCAATGCCGCGCTTGACCTGCATATCCATGACGCCGATTTCATGCTCCACCTGTTCGGCCGGCCCGCCGCGGTCTGCAGTCACGGCTGCGGTTCAGCCCGCGCCGGGTTCGAGCATATCGTGACCTCTTATGATTACGGAAAAAACAAGGTCATTATCGCCGAGGGCGGATGGGGATATGAAAACAAATATCCCTTTTCCATGACCTTCCGTATCGCCATGGAAAAGGCCACCCTCGCCCTGCATGCCGACGGCAAGCTGATGCTTTACCGTCCCGGGATCGAGCCTCAAGCCATTGAAATTCCGGAGGGCGACGGCTATGGGCGCGAACTGGCGCACTTTGTCGGATGCATCGCCTCCGGGAAAAAATCACACGTCGTTTCCCCGGAGTCGGCCGCGCTAAGCGTACAACTGGTGGAAAGCGAAATAAAGTCCGCAGCCACCGGCAAAACCATAAAATTTAAATGACGAAAGGAATTTTCGATGTGAAAACAAAAAATACGCTGCAGATCAATTATTGGACGCTCGGCGGATTCGAGGGTAAAACGGCCGTCGAGCAGGCGCTCCAGGATGCCAAAAACATCGGCTTTGAAGGGATGGAACTGTGCTTCGGCGCCGGAGAATTTTCACCGGGAATCAGCGAAAAACGCTGCCGCGAGATCAGGGCCGCCGCCGGAAAAATGGGCATGAAGATCGAGACTGCGGCAAGCGGAAACTACTGGAACAAATCGTTGACAGCGCCCGCAAAGACCGAACGCAAAGAGGCCCTGGCGTTCAGCCGGGAATATCTTCAGGCCGCCGCCCGGGTCGGAGCAAAAACCGCGCTGGTCATACCCGGCGCAGTGGCCGTCCCCTGGGTAAATACCGCCCCGATAGTCTCCTATAAAGACGCCTGGAAATACGCAACCGAGGCGATCCGCGCCCTTGTTCCGACCGCAAAAAAATGCGGCGTCAGGATTGGAATTGAAAACGTCTGGAACTGGTTTTTAACCGATCCCATGGCGATGAAAACCTTCCTGGACCAATTTGACGGCAAATGGGTGGGCGCCTACTTCGATGCCGGCAACTGTCTGATAAACGGATTTGCGGAACATTGGATTGAAATACTTGGAAAACGGATACTGGCCGTTCACCTGAAAAATTTTTCACGCGACGATTGCGGCGGAACGTTGCACGGCTTCGGCGACGACATCATGAAAGGCTCTCTCGACTGGAATGCCGCGCTCAAGGCCCTGGAACAAATCGGTTACAATGGCCCGCTCACCGCGGAAATGATCCCTTTTTCGCGTCTTCCGAACCTCGTGCTGCCGGACATGACCCTGGCGCGCGACACCGGGAAAAAATTAATTGGCTTACTGAAGAGGTAAAATCAAGACGCTGAGCGCCGGTTATAAAAAGAATGGCGCGGTAGCAGAGCCTTATCGAACGTCTTAAAAATACAACGACAAGGCTAATGCAGGGCGGGGGCTCTTTTCCTGGCGCGCCGCGACGGCTCGGCACGTGACGCCGCACCCGGCAATTGCGCGAACTTAAGCTTGTCTTCCTCAACCGAAACGTTGACCGTTGCCTCGGCATTAACGCGGCCGGAAAGTATTTCCTCGGCCAGCGGATCCTGAAGGAACTTTTCAACGGCCCTGCGCAAAGGCCGCGCGCCATAGGTTTCGCTGAACCCCTTTTCTATCAAAAATGCCTTTGCGTCTTCATTCAGGACAAGCTGAATTTTCTGGGCGGCAACGCGCTCGCACACCTTGCCCAACTCAAGCGCCAATATCCTGGCGGCATCCTCGCGCGTCAATTGCCGGAAAACAAGCATATCATCAACGCGATTGACAAGCTCCGGTCTGAAGGAATGCTTGGCCTCGTCAAGTATCCTCGCCTTCATCCGCTCGAAATCGGTTTCACGTCCGGCCTGGGCAAACCCAAGTCCGGCGCCGGCCGGACCTGTGGCCGTGGACGTCCCCAGATTTGAAGTCATGATCACGATGGTGTTGCGGAAATTCACCTTTCTTCCCAGACTGTCGGTCAGTATGCCCTCCTCAAGTATCTGCAGGAGAATGTTGACGACTTCCGGGTGGGCCTTTTCGATCTCATCGAAAAGCACCACGGAATAAGGTTTGCGGCGCACCTTTTCGGTCAACTGGCCGCCTTCCTCGTGACCGACGTAACCGGGCGGAGACCCGACCAGACGCGAGATCATGAATTTATCCATGTATTCCGACATGTCCAGTTGGACTATGGCGTCCGGATCGTCGAACATATATTCCGCCAGCGCCCTTGCCATCAGGGTTTTCCCTACACCGGTTGGCCCGAGGAAAATAAACGAACCGATCGGCCGGCGCGGATCCTTCAAATCGGCGCGAGACCGCCGCAATGCCCTGGCCAGCGCCGCAACCGCCTCGTCCTGGCCGATCACGTTCTTTGCCAGATCCTTTTCCATATGAAGGAGACGCGCGGATTCATTTTCATCCAGCTTGGCGAGGGGAACTCCGGTCCACTTTGCCACAATGTGCATGATGTCGACATCACGCACTGGTTTCAATTTCTTTTCCTGCCCCTTGCGCCATTGTTCCGCAAGCTTGTCTATCCCTTCGCGCTCCGCGCGCTCCTGATCGCGCCATTGCGCGGCATCCTCGAACTTTTGCGCGCGAATGGCCTCTTCCTTCTTAAGACGCAAGTCCGTCAGCTTTTTCTCCATGTTCCGGATATTGGTCGGCCGCGTCATCAGCTTCAGACGCGCATGCGAGCCGGCCTCGTCCAGCACGTCAATCGCCTTGTCCGGCAGGAAACGCCCCATGATGTAACGCTGCGAAAGACGCGCGGCCGCATCAACGGCGGAGTCTAAAAAATGCACTTTATGGTGCTCCTCATAACGCGGACGCAGCCCCTTCAAAATCTCGATCGTTTCCTCCACGCTGGGCTCGTCCACTATGATGGTCTGAAAACGGCGCTCCAGGGCCGAATCCTTCTCGATATACTTCCGGTATTCGTTCATCGTGGTGGCGCCGACGCACTGCAGTTCGCCGCGCGAAAGCGCCGGCTTGATTATGTTTGAGGCATCCATGGCGCCTTCCGCGGAACCGGCCCCGACAATGGTATGCAGTTCGTCCATGAAAAGTATGATATTTTTGGAGCGCTTGATTTCATCCATGACCGCCTTGATGCGTTCCTCGAACTGTCCCCGGTATTTCGTGCCGGCCACCATGAGCGCCATGTCCAAAGCAATCACTTCCTTGCCGGTAAGCAATTCGGGAACCTCATGCCCGGCAATCATTTGCGCCAGACCTTCCACTATCGCCGTCTTGCCGACCCCGGCCTCGCCGAGCAGCACCGGATTGTTCTTGGTCCTGCGGCACAAAATCTGGATCACGCGCCTGATTTCATCCGCGCGGCCGATGACCGGATCAAGTTTGCCCTGGCGCGCCATCTCGGTAAGATTTCTGCCAAAGGCGTTCAAGGCGGGTGTCTTTGTCGCCTGTTGTTTAGAGCCTTGCGCGCCCTGTTCGCCTTCCGCAGGTCCGGAGGGAATTGCAGGCTCATAGTCGGGATCCAGGGATTTCAACACCTCGATCCTGGTCCGGTTAAGGTCAACATTCAGATTTTTCAGTACGCGGGCGGCCACGCCTTCATCTTCCCGCAAAAGTCCCAGCAGAATATGTTCAGTGCCCACATACTGGTGGTTCAACTCGCCTGCTTCTGCGGCCGCCAGGGCAAGCACCTTTTTAGCGCGTGGCGTCATTGGAAGAGCGCCGATCGTCTGGGTATCCTGTCCCTGCCCCACGGCCTTTTCGACCTCGAAACGCAGGGTTTCCAGGTCAACCCCCATTTTTTCAAGCACATTGACCGCCTCGCCCTCGCCAAGGGCGATCAGACCGAGCAGAATATGCTCCGTGCCCACGTATTGATGATTGAAACGTTCAGCTTCCTTGCGCGCCAGTTGCAATACCTGCTGGGCTCTGGGGGTAAAATTATTCATGCCGCACATACTAGCAACTATCAGATAAAAAATCAACCATGTCCCAGTAATTTTTCCCGCACAAGCCTGGCCCTCATCAGGTCGCGCTTTTCCGCCCCGATTATTTTTCCCTCGATTTTCTGCAAATGTCCGGGCTGGATCAGAACAAAGAGCTCGTCTATCGTCGCGCGCTGCCAGCCGCTGATTAAACCCAGCTCCAGTCCAAGCCGCAAGGCTGAAAGCATGTCCAGTGTTTCCTTGGAAGCAAGCAGGTGGGCGTGCGTCAGAATGCCTATGGCGCGGCAGAAATGGTCACGAAGATGGTTCTCCCTCTGCTCAAGGAGCCGCTGCCGGCTGTTCTGCTCGTGAACGCTTATTTCCAGGACTATTTTTTGGAGTCTTTCAATGATCTCCCCTTCATTTTCCCCCAAGGTAGTCTGATTCGATATCTGGAACATATTTCCGGCCGCGTCGCTCCCCTCGCCCCACAAGCCGCGCACCGCCAACCCGATCTTGTCAACGGCCTTGACTATGGAGTTGATCTCATTCATCAAGACCAAGCCCGGCAGGTGCAGCATCACGCTGGCCCTGATGCCCGTGCCTACGTTGGTCGGACAAGCGGTCAGGTAACCCAACTGCAAAGAATAGGCGTACTCGAAACGGCTTTCTATTTCGGAATCGAGCGCGTCCACCTGTTTCCACAAATTATCCAGGTTCAGGCCGGGAGACATGGCCTGCATGCGGATGTGGTCCTCCTCGTTTACCATCACGGAAACGGACTCGTCATTTTTCAAAAACAACGCGCTGCCCCGCCCCTTTTCGGTCAGGTCGCGGCTTACAAGATGCCTCTCTATGAGCACCTCTTTTTCCATCCTGCTCAATTCGCCTATTTCAAACGTGAGCGGCAGAGGACAGGTTCCCAGGCATCTCAGTTGCGGCGCCAATTCGTCGAGGAGCCGGATCGATTCGGCCTCATCCGCCCAACTTGGAAAAGTGTGGCCGTTTATATTGCGCGCCAGGCGCACCCGGCTGCTTACAATGACGCCCGTTTCCTCGCCCACCCTCAACCAGGCGCCCGGCTGTTTTACAAGCTCATCAACCGTTTTCATTCTTTATCCGATCGCGCAAGAGCGCCGCTTCCTCGTAATTCTCCGCGGCAACGGCTTCTTCAAGTTCCTTTTTCAGCGACAATACGGAAGGCGGCATCTGCACGTTGGCGGCATGCGCGGTCGGTTTTTTTCCCACATGCCGAAGCCCTTTCTGCATACCCTGTAACAGCGGCTCGAGTTCTCCGGAAAAGGTAACATAACAATCCTGGCACCCCAGACGGGAAATCTTCTTGAAATCAGAAAGCTTCATGCCGCACCGGGGGCAAACCAGTTCCCTGCCGGAGGAGACCGCCCCCTGTTTGGGACCGGACAGTTCCGCCTTGTTCATCCCGGCCGCTCCCAAACCCAGCAAAAAGTCGGTCATTGAACCGGCCCCGTCCAAGTCAAGTCCGTTTTCCCTGGCGCAGCCCTCGCATAGATGCAATTTGCGCACCTCATTGTTGAGCATCTGCGTCAAATGAACAGTAGCCTCTTTCTCGCCGCAAATTTGGCAGTTCATAGAAACCGATCCTCGTGAAGCGTGAAGCGTATCTCGTCAGAGCTTCTTAATAAGATTCCGCAGCATGCGCGACTCATGATCTACCGTTTCCAATAATTTATTTTTAGAAGCATCATCAAGATATTTTAGATTCTGACGCTTCACGAGGAACGCTTCACGCCATAAGGGTTCCGTTTTCCGCGGCGAATTTCCGGAACTGTCCGGTCAGATCAAGCGTTTTTTTACCAGGCTTGCCCGACCCGATCGTGCGCCGATCCATCTCCACCACGCTGATGATTTCGGCCGCGGTGCCTGTCAGAAACATTTCATCGGCGTTATAAAGGTCATAACGCGTCAGAGTCGCTTCGCGCACGTCATAGCCTTTTTTGGCCGCCAGTTTCATGACCACGTTGCGGGTAACGCCCTCGAGCGCACCGGCGCTGGTAGGCGGCGTAATCAGTTGATTGCCTTTAAAAACAAACACATTATCACCTGAGGCTTCCGCCACATAGCCGTGCGCGTTCAGCATAATCACTTCCTCAACGCCGGAATTGACGGCCTCGATCTTGGCCATGACGTTGTTGAGATAATTAAGGCTTTTGATCGCCGGATTGATGGACTCGGTGTGATTGCGGATCGTGCCCGCGGTGATGACCTTGAGTCCATGCCTGTACAACATCGGCGAATAAAGCTGGATTTTGCCGGCGATAATGATCACTTCCGGCTTTTTACACGAATAGGGATTAAGGCCCAGCGTGCCCTTGCCACGCGTCACAACCAGCCGCACGTAGCCGTCCATGGCCTTGTTGGCCTTGCAGGTTGCGACCACGGCCTTTGCCACGGCCTGCCGGGACATGGGGATCACAAGGGCAATGGCCTGCGCCGAGCGATAGAGACGGTCAATGTGCTCATCCAGCATGAAAACGCGGCCGTTATACGTGCGGATGCCCTCAAACACTCCGTCTCCGTATAAAAGCCCATGATCGAACACCGACACGCGCGCTTCGTTTTCCGGCACCAGTTTGCCGTTCATGTAAATTTTCATATTCCGGCTCTCCAAGTTCTTATTGATTTGCAAAATTATCCGGTTTCAAAGTTTCATTTAAACATGCCTTGGATAAAAAGCAAGCATTTCGTGAAAAATGTCAAGTTTGCCCCTGATCTTTCAATACGCCGTCCTGCAGCTTCAAAGTACGGTCGCAGCGGCCGGCAACTTCGGCATTGTGGGTCACCATAAGCATGGTCCTCTGGTGATCGCGCACCAGACCGAAGAGCACATCCAGAACCTGCCCGCCCGTGGCCGAATCCAGGTTGCCGGTGGGCTCGTCCGCCAGAATAAGCTCAGGACCGTTGATCAGCGCGCGCGCCACGGCCGCGCGCTGCTGTTCGCCCCCGGAAAGTTCCCCGGGCAAATGATCGGCGCGCCCGGAAAGCCCGACCGACTGCAGGAGGCTCTGCGCTCTTTTGTGGGGCCTCTGTCCTCCAGAGGCCAGGCCTGATCCGGTCATATCACAGGCAAATCCGAACAGTCCCAGGCTGGAATTCATGGCCGGCAGCATGACGTTTTCAAGCACGTCCAACTCGGGCAAAAGGTGATAGAACTGAAAAATAAAGCCCACGCTGCGCGCGCGGAACGCGGTCCTTTGCCCGGGCGACATGCCGTAAATATCCCGGCCGCAGAAGCGCACCTTGCCAGCCGTCGGCTGATCGAGTCCGCCGATAACATGCAGGAGCGTGCTTTTGCCCGCGCCGCTGGCGCCGACAATGGCCACGGTCTCGCCGGCCGCCAGCTTCAGGGAAACGTCTTTCAAAACCGGCAACACAGTTGCGCCGACCTTATAGGAACGGCCCAGGTTTTCGACCTCAAGAAGAGATTCTTCTGTTTTTACGTCAATCATAATTACCGTATCTCGTGAAGCGTGAAGCGTATCTCGTTTTTTTCTTGCGCTTCACGAACGACGCATCACGAATAACTATCTTATTCATACCTCAGGGCTTTTGCCGGATCAAGCCGGGCCGCGCGCCAGGCCGGCAACAGGCCGGCCAGCGTACAGATTAATATGGAAAGCAAAGCAATAAAAAGGAGATCGCCGCCGGAAGTATGGGCCGGGATTTCGCCGAGTTGATATACCTCCTTGGGGAGCAGCTCAACATTGAACAATGCGGAAATGTTACGCATGAGTCCGTTGCGATAATGCAGCGTGACCATTCCGAGGCAAATGCCCAGAACAGTGCCGATCATCCCCTGAATCCATCCCTGCCACAGGAAAACGCGCATGACGCTGCCGGAGGAAAATCCCACCGCCTTGAGCAAACCTATTTCCTTCGTCTTCTGGACCACCACGATGATCAGGCTGTTGGTGATGCCGAACGCCGCCACGAGCACGATAAATATCAGCAGGAAAAACATCATGTTTTTTTCCACGCGCAGGGCGTCGAAAAGCTGGCGGTTCAGTTCCATCCACGTCTGCGCGTTGAGGTCGCCATATTTTCTCTGCAAGGCCGTCTCTATCCGCCGCGCCACACGTTCGGCCTGAAAGGGATCCCTGGTCATCACCCGCAGCGCGTGGACCCCGCTTTCGATGCCGTAAAGCTCCCTGGCGGCATCCAGCGTCGCCAGCGCGAAACCAGAGTCATAATCCCACATGCCGATTTCAAAAATGCCGCTGACAGTCATTTCCAAAGGCAGGGTAATTTCATCATGCTTGGCCACAAAGGTCTGCGGCGAAAAAACCAGCAGTTTCCGGCCGACCTTCAGGCGCAAACGGTTCGCCAGTTCCCGGCCGACAATGATCTCGTTTTCACCGAGATTGAAGGAGCCGGCAACCATGCATTCCGGCAGCTTGCTCATGTGCTTCTCGGTTTCAACGTCAATGCCGCGCAGCATGGGGGTATAGACGATACCATCGTGCTGCACGAACACCAAGCCCTGCACACAAGGCGCCACGGCCGTCACGCCTTCAACCGCGGCCACTTCGGCAGCTATCTTGTCCGGCTCGTCAATCAAGCCCGGCTGGGTGACAAGGATGTGGGCGTCAAAGCCGAGGATCTTGTCGCGCCACATGTCGTCGAACCCGCTCATAACCGAAAGCACGATCACCAGCACGGCCACGCCCAGCATGACGCCTATGGCTGAAATGACCGAAATCACCGAAAGAAACGATCTTTTCGGCTTCAGATATTTCAGGGCTAAAAACAAGGAAAAAGGCAAGGACATAACACTTTTTACCGCAGAGACGCAGAGATCGCGGAGATAATAAACGCGCTAATTTTTTATTCTTTCGGAATATTCAAAGTTGTTTTTTTCTCTGCGTGCTCTGCGCCTCAAGCAAAGCGGGCGGTGCGATCAATATCTTCTGTCGCCAGCAGGCTATTCGCCTCTTTGACGCAATTGCGGAAACAGAATGACGTCGCGAATTGTTTCAACACCGGTCAGCACCATGACCAGGCGGTCAATCCCCAGCCCCATGCCGCCGGCCGGCGGCATGCCGTGCTCAAGGGCCAGCACGAAATCCTCGTCAGTCTTGGGCACATCTTCTCCGGACTGGTCGCGGAACCTGGCGCGCTGTTCGGTCGGATCGTTCAATTCCGAATAACCCGGGGAAATTTCCCTGCCCCCGATGACAAGCTCATAAACGTCCACTTCGTTCTGATTGTCCGGGCAGGCTTTGGCCAGGGGAACCAGTTCACGCGGCAGACGCGTGACAAACACTGGGTTGATCAGACTTTTTTCTATGATCTTCTCATAAACCTCGTGCGTGATTTGCGCGTGGTTCCAGTCAGGCGCAATATCCAGCCCCTCCTTTTCAGCCCGCGCCTTTGCATCGGCGACGGACAGATCATACCAATCGGCCCCCATCTTTTCGACGATCAGTTCCCGGTAAGTTTTTTCAAGCCATTTTCCAGATGGCAGAGGCTCAAGGTTTACGGGCTGTTCGGCGGAGCCGACCTGGAGAGCGCCGATCACTTTTTTGGCAACGCCGCAGATCAGATCCTGAACCAGTTGCTGCATGCCGAGGCGGTCGGAATAGGCCTGGTAAAGCTCGAGCATGGTGAATTCCGGATTGTGGTTCTTGGAAAGTCCCTCATTGCGGAAGTTCCGGTTAAGCTCGAAAATTTTCTCGAACCCTCCGACCAGCAGCCGTTTCAAATAAAGTTCCGGCGCTATGCGCAGATACATCTCCGCATCGAGCGCAGCGTAATGGGTCTTGAACGGTTTTGCCACGGCCCCGCCTGCCTGCGGCTGCATCATCGGGGTCTCGACCTCCATAAACCCGCGCTCCCAGAGGAAATTGCGGATTTCCCGGATGATCCGGAAACGCAGGTCGAAAACCCTCCGCGCGTCCGGATTTGCTATCAGGTCAAGATATCTTTGCCGGTAACGGACTTCCACGTCCTTCAAACCGTGCCACTTTTCAGGCAGGGGACGCAACGCCTTGGAAAGCAACGTCCACTTGTGAATCCGGATGGTTTTTTCGCCGGCGCGGGTGGTGAACAATTCGCCTTCCACTCCGATATGGTCGCCGGTGTCTATTTTCTTGAACAGGTCAAAACCTTCGGTCTGGGACTTTCCGGCAAAAACCTGCATGCGGTCGCCGCCTTCGCGCAGATCGGCAAAAAGGCTTTTGCCCATATCGCGTATGGTCATAAGGCGGCCCACGGCGCGCACCGCCCTGCCCTCCTGGAAATTTTCCCTGAGTTCGGCCAGGGGGCCGGTCACGTCAAAGGCGCAGCCATACGGATTGATGCCTGCTTCCTGGAAAGCCTTCAAGTTTATCAGGCGCTGGGTGCAGTCATCCGAGGAGGACTCTGGAATGGGATTTGGATCGGACATGTTCTAGGAACGTATTTCGTATCTCGTCAGATTCCGACGCTTCACGCTTCACGAGTTCCGCTTCACTCCTCATACTTCCGCGATGGCGTTCGATTCGCACTGATCCACGCACTGGCCGCAGCTCACGCAGGTGTCGGCGTCGATTTTGAAGATCTTGTCGCCCTTGGAAATGGCTTCCACCGGGCAGATATCCTTGCATTTTCCGCAGGCGGTGCACTTGTCAGAGATGGTATATGCCATGATTATCGTTCCTTTCGTTTATGTTACGATGCCGTCAGGCTAAAAAGCGACTGACTTGATATTCATGCCCGAATTTTCCGGAAAATGCAAACGTAAAATTGGCCATTTTTAAACATGTTATTTTCCTTTTCGCTGTTTAATGCACCGGCACGGATATTTTTCCGGGAAATTCTGGACGGGCGGGATCAGAAGGAACGACTATCGCCCGATGGCGAGACGCTGCGCGAGTCTTTCAGGCAGGCCTGCTTTGCGGATTTTATCCTGGGCGGCGGCGATGTCATACTCAACGCGGCGCAGTTCGATTTCCTGTTTTTCCATGTCGTAGACGGCATAGGAGGCGCGCGGATCGCCGTCGCGCGGCTGACCGATGCTGCCGACATTGACGAAATATTTCTGCTCCACGTCAACCTTGAGGCAGGAATAGGCGCCGCCCGTTATTTCATTCCCCTTGAGGAATGCCAGGGGAACGTGGGTATGGCCGAAAAAGCAGACGGTCGTCATCTGGTAATTGAAACTGGCCTCGGCCTCAAGGCTTTCGAAAACATAGCCCCACATGTCCGGCATGTCTAGCGTGCTGTGGACTATGGTAAAATTGGAAACCCTTTCCACCAGCTTCAACTCAGCCAGAAAAACCTGCTGCTCGGCTGACAACTGTTTGCGGGTCCAATCCACGGCATCGGCGGCGATCGGATGAAAACCGGTCAAATCATCGTCAAAGGAGCAATAATGATCATGGTTGCCGCTGACAACGGAACAACCCAACTCGCGGATCTTTTCCAGACATTCCACGGGATTGGCGTTGTAGCCGACAATATCGCCCAGGCAGACATAATCGGTGACCCCCCTGCCGGAAGCGTCCTTCAGAACCGCCCCCAGCGCCTCCAGATTGCTATGAATATCGCTGATAACGGCATATATCGGAGCGCTCATTGTTCTTCAAAAAAGCCGCATTAACGCGGCCGCAAGCGTTAAATCGTCCGGCGTGGTGATTTTGATGTTCGAAACGCTGGATTCCACCAGCCGTACGGAATTGGTGACGAGCTCCACGGCAGACGCCTCGTCGGTTACCTTGATTTTTTTCTTTTCCACAAATGCAAAGGCTTTTTTCAGCAAGGCCACCTTGAATGCCTGGGGAGTCTGCACAAGCCACAATTTGGTGCGATCCACGGTTTCGGAAATGATCATCCCCTTTTCAACGCTTTTGACCGTGTCGGTAATTTTTACGGCCGCAATGCCGGATCCGAATTGCTTTGCAGAAACTACCGTTTTGGCAATTAGGTCGGCGGTGACGCAAGGACGGGCGCCGTCATGAACCACCACGATTTCGGCCTCCTCGCTTGTTTCCGCCAGTCCGTTCATGACCGAATCCTGACGCAAAGAGCCGCCGGCAATGACCTTTTTCACCTTGTTGCAGCCAAACATGCGAACGGCCTGCCGGGCCGCGTCTATGTGGTCACGCCGCACCACCAGCACGATCTCGTCAATATCCCGGCTCTTTTCAAACGCCATCAGCGAATACACCGCCACCGGCCTGGTGCCGAGGCTGAGAAAGGCCTTGTCTATCTCCTTCCCCATTCTCTCACTCTTTCCACCCGCAACAATAATTCCGCAATTCATGTTATAATAATTTAATGCTTCGAGATTTATCCAAGCGTGGTTTTTCATTAATAGAGCAAAAAACGGACCATGTCAATAACAAAATAGACGCCTGGAATAATATGAAAAAGAAGAGGGTGATCCACGTCAAAATAGATTTACTGACAAGCACTTACAACGAGACAGACAAGAATCATGCCTCATTTTTCAGTAGATATTCCTGCCTCTTCAACAGGTCAAACGCTTCACGGAAGCGGTCGCCGCGCGCCTCGAAATTGCGGAACTGGTCGAAACTGGCGCAGGCCGGGGAAAGCAGAATTATATCACCGGCAACCGCGTCCTCACACGCTTCCCGAAATGCCCTTTCAAGCGTGCCGCAGATTTTACAGACGGTTCGATTGCGCCAGGCAGCCTCCATTTCAAGAGCGGCCTGGCCTATAAGATACACGGCCGAAACCTTGTCCGCCAGCAGCCCTCCCACACTTTCATACGGCTCATGCTTTGGCAACCCTCCGGCAATGAGGCGCACTTTTTCCGGCAGCATTTTCAAGGCCCCGATCAGCGCCGCCGCGTTCGTGGCCTTGGAATCGTCAATAAACTTGACCCCGTTGATTTCGCCAAGAAACTCCATCCTGTGCGGCAGCGGCTGGAAATTTTTTGCCGTAGTTTCAAGGCAAGCCGGGTCAACCCCGCAGGCCTCGAGCGCCGCAACCGCCGCGGCCGCGGCCTGGCCAAGAATGGCATTGTCAAAAAGCGTATTTTCGAACGAAATCCTGCGGCCGGCGGCCTTGAGCCAAACAGCGTGGTCGCGGAAAAAATAATCGGACGCAGAAGACAGGCCGAACGAATATGAAGACATTTTTCCATTCACCAACATATCGCCAGAAATATCTTCATGAATCACGGCATTATCTCCCACGGCCATGTTCTCGAAAAGACGCATCTTGAGCACGGTATAACTTCGCATGTCATGATGCCTATCCAGATGGTTCGGCAATATATTGAGCAGCACCGCAACCCGAGGACGAAATTTTCGCATTTCCTCAAGCTGAAACGAACTTACCTCGATCACGAGCCATTCGGCTTCAGGGTGTTCCAGCGCCACTTCTGAGACCGGCGGACCGTAATTGCCGGCAGGAAAAGCCGTTAGTCCGGACTGCTGCATGGCTTCGGCGCAAAGTTTAACCAACGTGCTCTTGCCGTTTGAGCCGGTTATAGCCAGAACTTTTCCCTTGAAACGCGACCACCCCAGCTCAAATTCAGGGAGCAGGGGAATGCCACGTGCTTTTACCTCCTTTAGAAGCGGCGATGCCGCTTTTAAGCCGGGGCTGACAATGCAAACGTCATAATCTCCTGGGGGAATTTCCGCAGTACCGACGGCGACCTGCGCCCCCAGTCTTTGCAACAATTCGGACCGGCGCTGTATTTCGCCATTTTTGTTCTCATCGACAATCCGGATTTTTGCCTTCTCTGCCAGCAGCAACCTGGCCGCCGCTTCACCGCTGGAACCCAGCCCCAGGATTAAGGCTGATTTATATGCATCATTTGCCATTCGATATTCTTCAGTTTCCGTTAATCTCCCAAAGCGGGCAGAGTCCGCAACCTAACCACGGAGATCACAGAGGCACAGAGATTGGCAGAGGAGGTTGCTTTAAATCCATTTTGCCTGAACGGCAAAGCGGATTTAAAGCAAGACCTTCTCATTGGAGTAGGAATAGAGGTTTTTTGTCCGTCTCCCGATATTCCTCCAACCTTAACCGTTTTTTCATCCCGATTCTCATCGGGATGAAAAAATCTCCTCTTGGTCTATCTCCGTGCCTTCGTGTACTCCGTGGTAAATGTTCCTATTTTCTTGTTTTTCTTCGATGTTCTACAAGTTCAAGGTACTAGCGTTCATGTGGTTGCAGCACTTCGGAAATTAGCCCTGGACGCGAGAAACATCCCCCAGATGATCGAAAAAACATCAACATTTTTTCGCTATTGTACTCACCGAGCGGGAGGGAGGCGTGCACGCTGAAAGGCGGTGTTCGGCTCGGTCCTATTTCAGAAACTCCGCTACTCCTTTTTGCAGCTTCGCTTGCCTTTCTGCAGTTCTGTCAGAAGGGATCTCCCTGTAAATGTCGCTGATCTCGCCGGCACAGTTGCGTATGCGCAAACAAAATTCACGTGCCGTCAACTGGTCATTCTGCCCCACGCCAAGCCGTTCACACCAGCGCCGATCGATGATCAGATTCCATTCTCGCTTGGACTTCGGGGCCGCAGGCCTGAACGAAGTGTCTATCGTGTCATCGCACAGTCCGTCGACATTGTGCCGACAGGGCTGACAAATGTCATCGGCGCCGAATTCTAGGCGAAGAAGCGCGTCGCGGTTCGAGAGTATCTCTTTGGTAACGCTATGCACCGCATGCCCATAGGGGTGCGGTTGAGGGTCTATGCAACCTTCTCCGAATGCCGTTACAATATCGATGAAGTGATGCGGTTTGATCGTTATCATTTTTTATTCCTTTGTCCAACATGGTTTATCGGGACAAAGTCGTGCTGCAAGAAAAACGCGGCGTTGTCCGTTTTGGGACATGTTAGAAGGCGGAAAAACAATTGTCAATTGTATTGCAAATCAAAACGGCAAGAAAACCATGATCGAAAAAACTACCGGCAGAAAATCATCGCATTTTCAACAGGAGGATTCCTATAAGGGCGAAAATGGCGGAAACGATCCAGAAACGCACGGTCACCTGCGTTTCGCTCCACGGAGATTTTTTCTTGAGCTCGAAATGGTGGTGCAGCGGAGCGCAGGCGAAAATCCGTTTGTGCCGCAGTTTAAACCAGCCCACCTGCATGATAACGCTCAGAGCTTCCAGGACAAAAACACCGCCGACGATCAAAAGCGCAAATTCCTGCTTGATGAGCACGGCCACGCAGCCCAGCGAACCGCCCAGGGCCAGACTGCCGGTGTCGCCCATGAATATCTGCGCCGGATGGCAATTGAACCAAAGGAACCCCAGCGAGGCGCCCATGATCGCGCCGCAAAACACCGCCAGTTCACCGCCGCCAATAATATGCGGGATCTGCAGATAGGCGGCCAGTTTGACGTGGCCGGAGGCATAGGACATGACCGCCAGGGCAAAGGCCACCGTGCATGAACAGCCGATGGCCAGACCGTCAAGGCCATCCGTAAGGTTCACGGCATTGCTGGAGCCGATGATAACCAGCGCCATAAACAACAGGGCAATCAATACCGGCATCTGCACAAGCGGGTCCTTGAAAAACGGCGCCATCAATTGCAGTATAAAATCGCGGGTCGGCGGCAAAAAAAGGAGGAGCGCTCCGATCAGCGCGCACCAGCCGGCCTGCAGAACAATCTTGCGGCCCGAACTTAAACCGCGCGGATCGCGCCGGACGGTCTTCCGGTAATCGTCCACAAACCCGATAAGTCCCATGAAACACATGGTGGCCAGGGAAATCAACACCAGCGGATCAACCGGAATGGCCCACAACAGTGTCGAACAAAAAATCGAGCCGAGGATGAGCAGTCCGCCCATGGTCGGAGTTTTCTTTTTTCCCTGACCATGCAGCGCATCCAGCGCGGGCAGGTCGTTTTGATAGCGGGTGGCTTCGCCGCTGCACATGTAGCCCAGGCGCCGGATGCAATAAGGTCCGAAAACAAGGCTTAGAATGAAGGCCGTTCCCGCCGCGGCCACCACCCGGACGGATATGTATTGGAAGACGCGCAGATAAGAGACATAATCGGACAATAAATTCAAGTAATAAAGCATTTTTTCTCCCAAATTTCCAGCGCCTTCTCGATCTTTTCGCCGCGCGAGGCCTTGAAGAGAACCGCATCACCCGGCTTCAGCTTTCTTACCAGAACACCGGCGGCCTCCTCATGATTTTCGCACTGAAAAATATTCCGTTCCGCCATGCCGCCGGCAGCGGCTCCCCGGGCGATTATTTTGCCCAACGGCCCGACCGTAACCAGGCCGGCCCAGGCAAATTGCGTCACGCAAGCCCCAAGTTCTTCATGGGCCTTTTCCGAAGAGGCGCCAAGCTCGCGCATGCCGGCCAGCACCAGCCACTTGCGTCCCTGGTGCGGCATACCGGAAAAGGTGCGCAAGGCTGCGGCCATGCTTATGGGATTGGCGTTATAGGCGTCATTAATCACGCATACGCCGCAAATTGTTTTTGATTCCCAGCGCATGGGCCGGGCTTGAAATTTTTCCAGCGCGCCGCGAATTTCGGACCAGTCAAAACCATGGGCGCGGGCCACGGCCACTGCAAAGAGGCTGTTATATGCCATATGCTCGCCCGGCAGCGGCATTTTATACTCGAACCGTTCCCCGGTTTTCTTCTCCAGCACGCGCACCATGTTTTCACCGTTTTTTCCCCCGTCCCAGACATAATCGGCATTGTCATGTCTCCCGACCGATATCGAAGAACAGGAGGCGGAAGAACGTAAAAAATCATGCCAGGGACCGTCGTGCCCCACAAAGGCAAGGCCATCGGAAGGCAGGCTGCGCAAAAGCACGGATTTCTCACAGGCGATTTTTTCCTCGGAACCGAAAAATTCGAGGTGGACCGGTCCGATAAAAGTCACCACGGCCCAGTCGGGCATGAGAACATCGCAGAGCGGTTTCATTTCCCCGGGATGACTCACGCCCAGTTCAAACACGCCGGCCCGGCTCCGCGGCTCCATATTCAAGATGCTCAAAGGCAGGCCGTATTCGTTGTTCAGATTACCGATGGTCCTGGCGGTGGCAAGGCGGACCGAGAGCACGTCGGCGATCATTTCCTTGACCGTGGTTTTTCCCACGCTTCCAGTGACGGCTATTGTTCTGGTGCTGATGGATCGGCGGTAAGCAGCGGCCATCCGCTGCAGGGCCGCGGTGGTGTCTTCAACCAGCAGAAGCGGACAAGCGAATTGCCCGAGCAGATCGCGGCGCGAGATAATCGCCGCGCAGGCGCCTTGTTTCACGGCGCCGGACACGAAATCATGCCCGTCGAAATTGGGTCCGCGGATGGCGACAAAAATATTGCCCGGCCGGACCGCGCGCGAATCTATGGAAACGCCGCGAACAACCGGCGGCATGGCGTTGTGCCATGTTCCGCCGCACCATTCCGTCAACCGGCAAGGATCGAATTCAACCATCTTTTATCCCGAGGCATTCGCGAACAACCTGCCGGTCGTCAAAGGGAATGACGGTGTTGGCAAACTCCTGATAATTTTCATGCCCCTTGCCGGCGATGAGCACCACGTCATCCTTGCGCGCGATGCCAAGGGCCCTGCCGATGGCCTCGCAGCGATCCGCGATTATCTCGACCTTGTCGCGCGTCTTGAAGCCGGCCACGATTTCCGCGATGATGGCGTTGGGATCCTCGCGTCTGGGATTATCGGTGGTGATGATGGCGTAATCGGCCAGTTGTTCGGCAACGGTTCCCATCAAGGGCCTCTTTTTCGCGTCGCGATTGCCTCCGCAGCCGAAAACAACGATCAGCCTGCCGGCAGTTATTTCACGCAGGGTGCCCAGGACGTTGCGCAGGGCGTCCTCGGTGTGGGCATAATCAATGAAAACCTGGAAACCGCCGGCGGACTGAATTTCCTCAAGCCGGCCGGGCACCAGCACCATCTGCTGAAGGGCCGAGGCCATAAGATCCGGACTTATGCCCAGCGAACCGCAGGCGCCGAAAGCGGCCAGGGCATTGCTGACATTATAACGTCCGAGCAGGCGCAATGAAATTTTCGCCTGCCCCCAGGGACTGAGCACGTCAAAACAGCTCCCCCTGGAACTCAGGCGCAGATTGGCCGCGCGCACGTCGGCATTTTCATTCAAACCATAGGTCAGGATGGCGGCTTTTATCCCGGGCAGGGCGGCCAGCTGACGGCCGAAGGGATCGTCACTGTTGATCAAGGCAAAGTGTTTCTTTGTTCCGCCGTTAAGGTTTTTAAAAAGCAGAGATTTGGCCTGAAAATATTTTTCTATTGCCTTATGATAATCGAGATGATCGTGGGTAAGATTGGTGAACACCGCCGCGTCAAAATCGACCCCCCCCACCCTTTTTTGCACCAGGGCATGGGAAGACACTTCCATGACCGCGCCGCGGCAACCGGCATTGACCATCTGGTCGAGCATTTGCTGCAGGTCTACCGCCTCGGGGGTCGTGCGCGCGGCCGGAATGACGCGCTTGCCGATAATATATTCCACGGTTCCGATCAGCCCGGTCTTGAGGCCGGCCGCCTCAAGAATATTCAGACACATGAACGCCGCGGTCGTCTTGCCGTTGGTGCCGGTTATGCCGACCGTTTTCAATTTTGACGACGGGTCCTGATAAAAAGCCCTTGCCAGTTCCGCCATGGCCTGGCGGGCATTGGCCGCCTGGATCATGACGGTCTGCCCATGGCTCAACATGCGCGGCAGTTCGGAAACAATCGCTTCCGCTCCGCGGTCTATGGCATCCTGAATGAACATCTGGCCGTCCTGCCGCTGCCCCTTAAGCGCGAAAAAGAGGTAACCCGGCTTGACCTGCCTAGAATCGTAAGCCAGGCCCCTGATTTCCGGATCGGAGCGCGAACTTACAGATATGGTTTTGGTTGCTTCCAGCAAAACACTCAGTTTCATATTTGGGATTTTTCCTCCATCTTCCCCTCCGCCACCGTAACTTTGTCAGGTGGAACATCCAGATAACGCACTATTTCGCCTGCGATCTCGCGAAAGACCGGCCCGGCCACAACGCCGCCGGTATGAATGGCGGCACTGGGCTCGTCCAACACCACGATAATCGCCACCTGCGGATCATCCACGGGAATAAAACCGGTAAACGAGGCCATGTTCAAGGCATCGGAATAGCCGCCCTGCACCGCTTTCTGGGCCGTACCGGTTTTGCCGGCCACTGAATAACCATCCACATGCGCGCGGCAACCGGTGCCGCCCTCTTCGGTGACCCGCGCGAGTATGCGTTTCATTTCCATGGCCGTTTCCTGGCTAATCGGCCGGCCGACGAATTTCGGTTTCTGCTCGAAAAGAACCTGGCCGTCCTGATCCCTGACGCTCCGGACTATGTGCGGCTGCATGAGAACGCCGTCGTTGGCAATGGCGCAAAGCACCTGAAGCATTTGCAGCGCCGTCACGGCGACCTCGTGTCCGATGGCAACGCGCGTTACGCTGAGAGAAGTCCATTCAGGCAGCGGATGCAGCAGGCCGCATTCCTCTCCCGGCAGTTCGATGCCGGTGGCGCGGCCGATGCCGAACGCGCGCAAATACTGATAAAGCCGTTTTTCACCCAGCAGCACCGCCACCTTGGCCGCGCCGATATTGCTTGATTTCTTGATGATATCGGCCACGGAAAGCAGGCCGTATGGATGAAAATCACGCAGGGGACGCTTGTTATAAATCCAGGCGCCGTTTTCACAATCGAATATCTGCGATGGAGTAACCGCCCCCTCGTTCAAGGCGGCGGCGACCACGGCCATTTTAAAAGTGGAGCCCGGCTCGTAGATGTATCCAATGCAGCGGTTGCGCATTGTTTCGACCGAGGCGTTACGGAAATTATTCGGGTCATAATTGGGGAAGCTAGCCATCGCCAGAATTTCTCCGGTCTTGACTCGTTCCACGATTGCCCACCCCCCGGCCGCGCGATTTTCGCGCACCCCGTTTTCCAGCGCCCGCTCTACCACGTATTGGACATAATAATCCACGGTGAGCGTCATGTCCGCCCCCTGTTTCGGCCTTACTTCCAGCACGCGCCGGTCATACAGTTCGCGTCGCCTGCCGTCAAGCTCGCTGATCAGCAATCCCTGCACGCCGTGCAAATACTTATTCCACTTTTGTTCCACGCCGCCGGCTCCGGCCCGGTTAAGGTCAAAATTTACGTAACCGAGCACGTGACAGAGGCTCCTGCCCTGCGGGTAGGAACGCACCATCATGTCACGCATGAACACTCCCGGCAGTTTCATGCTTTCCAAGCTGGCGGCCTGTTCGCTCTCAAGCGTCCGCCCGTAACCGCCCAGATAAACAAAGCGCCGCCGGGGCCGGCTTATTTTGTCACAAATTCCTTCGGGATCCGTATTGAGCAGCCTGGAAACGTTCTCCGCAACCGCCTTCTCGCACTTGTTGCTGACTATCAGGAACGGATCGGCGCAGACTTCCTTTTTGACAATGTCCAGCGCCAGGGTATTTCCGCGACAGTCATAAATCTTGCCGCGGGCGACCAACAACTCTGACTCCAGATGGCGCGTCTCCATCAGGCGGGTATTGCGTTCATCCCCTTCGCCGAAGCGAAAATGCAGATAAACCAGCCGTACCATCAGCCCGTTGAGCGCCAGAAGCACGATCAACGTCACCAGTAAAAAACGACAGCGGTACCGGAATTCAGTCATGAAGGACAGGTTTGCCTGGTCGGGATATCTGAGCCAATTGCTGCTTGTAAATACTCCGGGCCGATGCCACGCTTTCCGGTTCGCGCAACCGGACGATGTTGCCTTCCGCCGGCCAGATCATCGCGCAGTTGTACCGGCTGAGCATTTTTTCAATGTTTGAAGGCGACTTCATTCTTTCCCACTTCCATAATTCAAGGTCATAACTTTTTTGCAGTTCGACCTGCTGCAATTCCAGGGACTTGATTTTCGCCCCCAGGGCCTTGCTGCGCACGTCAAGCCCGACGTATCCCAGCAACAAGGCCATGGCCGCCACCAGCACCGCCACCGCCGGAAGCGGAATGACAAAACCCTGAATCCTTTTTTTTCTGTTTTTATTCGCCATTTTTCAGCCCATCCTTTCGATGCAACGTAATTTTGCCGATCGGGCCCGCGGATTCGTCGCTACCTCCGCTTCGGAAGGCCTGAGAGGTTTTTTTACAACCGCCCTGACCGCCGGCAGCGATCCTTCCCACTGCCGTCCGCCTTCCGGCTTTGACGCCCAACGGCCGATATGTTTTTTAAAAATCTGTTTGACCCGCCGGTCCTCAAGGCTGTGGTACGAAATAACCGCCAGCCGCCCCGCGGCGGCCAGCAGCGTGATACCGTCTTCCAACGCCGTACTCAGCGCCTCCAATTCGTCGTTGACGACAATCCGCAGGGCCTGAAACGTTCTCGTGGCAGGATGAATCCTGCCGCGGCGCCCGCCCGCCGCGGATGCAACCACGCGCGCCAGGCGCTGCGTGGTCCAGACCTCCTTGCGGCCGCGTTCAAGCACAATCGTCCGCGCTATTCTCCTGGCCGCGCGTTCTTCGCCGTATTCTTCTATAATTTCCGCAAGCTCGCTTTCCGCAAGCTCATCTATCAATTGCGCGGCGGTTTTACCGCGGGAAGGGTCCATGCGCATGTCCAGGGGACCATCTCTCATAAAACTGAACCCGCGCTCGGCCCGGTCAACCTGCATGGAGGACATGCCCAGGTCAAAAAGCATGCCGTCCACCCGTTCCACGCCGACATCACGCGCAACTTTTTTTATTTCCGAAAAATTTCCATGCAACAAACGGCAACAATCCGCCCAGGGCTTCAACGCAGAGCCGGCGTACTCCAGCGCGCTCTGATCGCGGTCAATTCCGATCAGGAGCCCGGAGCCGTCCATCTTTTCAAGCACGAACCGCGCATGACCGCCGCCGCCGAGCGTGGTATCGACGTAAACCCCGCCCGGCCGCGGCGCCAGCATCTCGACAACTTCCCTGACCATTACCGGCTCGTGCATTCGCTCCATTCAGCGCGACAATGCTATTTGCGGAAGCACGACCTGCATTCTCATCTTCCGTATCTCGGTTTCGTAACAAACGGAACAGAAACCGTGGGAGCAAAGGTTCCCATCCTGCCGGCCTCCGTATTCATAGTCCCATCCGTGCTCGGTCTTGATTCGGCCGCAAATGCAGCATTTCATGATCAATTTGCCGTTATCCATACCGCCTCCGTACAAAAAACGACGGGGCTGTCCGACCGGCTTGAACCCCGTCACATCAACAAAGCTCGCACGTTAAGGCCGCCCAACATGGCCTTGATGAATTTCCTGGTCTGGTCCTGTCCGCTTTTTTCGCCGGCGCTGCGCAGCGTGGCGCGGTCATTGCTGCCCACCGGCAGAATCTGCATGGTCTCCTTGAGCGCAAAGACGTGTGTTCCAAAACGCAGGGAACGCATGACGTTGCTCCTGTTGGGCAAAACAAAACGGCGATTCCATTTGTCCTCGTTCTGCATTACTCCGGTGACATCCAGATATTGAATTACGCTCATATATTTTCTCCTGGTTAAAAGTCAACGTATCGCACGGCATCATCCAGCGTGGCCTGGTCAACGCCGGCCACTGCTTTTTTCCATTCATCCGGATTCCAAAGTTCAAAACGGTCCCAGGCGCCTATCAGTTTTACGCGCGACTCTATTGACGCGTGGCTCAGGAGTTCATCCTTGACCCTGATCCTGCCCTGCGTGTCCCAGGCGAGCAAATCCGAACTTGAGGCAAGCAAACGCGCAAACATACGCGCCTTGCTGTCGCCTATGCCGATTTTTCTGAACTTTTCAAGACGGCGCACCATCTCGCGCGCCGGATAAACGTAAAGACATTTTTCCTTGTTCAAACCGGGGAGCACATAAAGGCTTTTCGGCTCGCCGACCAGATCGCGCCAGACGGCCGGGATCGTGAGCCGTTTTTTTGGGTCAAGAGAATGGACAAAATTGCTCGCAAACCCGCCCTCGGCCGCCACCGGAATAGGCTGCTCTATGTTATTTTCCTCCACTTCAAGCTCCTGTTTGACACTATTTGACACATTGCCCCACCAAAAGTCAACAAATTTTTTCGAAAAAAATGCGGGGGAAAGTTCAGGCTTCCTTATTCGGGGTTAAAAAAGTTGTAACTATCCGGAGCCGGAGTGCCGGAAATAATGTTTTGTTTCAGTCACGATCACCGGCGCAAGGACGATCAGCGATATGAGATTCGGCACCGCCATCAGGCCGTTGGCAATGTCGGCAAAGGCCCATACTGTCGGCAGGGTCGCCACCGAGCCGACCATCACCGCTGCGATCCAGATGTAACGATAGGGCTTGACGGCCCTGGCGCCGAACAGATATTCGACCGCTTTCTCACCGTAATAGGCCCATCCCAGGATGGTGGAAAAAACAAACGTAAGCAGGCCGACCGTCAGAACGACCGGTCCGATATAAGGAATGTCGGCAAAGGCGCTTTTGGTCAGAGAAGCTCCCGAAAGCCCATGCGTCCAGTCCCCTGAACTTACTATCACCAGCCCGGTCATGGCGCAGATGACGACGGTGTCCCAGAAAGTGCCCGTACATGAAACCAGCGCCTGGCGCACGGGCGTCCTGGTCTGCGCCGCCGCAGCCACGATGGGGGCCGACCCCAGGCCGGATTCATTGGAAAAAAGTCCGCGCGCCACTCCGTAACGCACCGCCTCTTTCACGCCGGCGCCGATAAAACCGCCCACGGCCGCCTGACCGCTGAAGGCGGAATTGAAAATCAGCAGAATGCTGTCCGGGATGGCCTTGTAATTGATCGCCAGAATCGTCAGACAGCCTATCACGTAAAAAACAGCCATGAACGGAACCAGCGCGCCACAGGTCCTGGCAATCGACTTGATCCCTCCCAGAATCACGATTGCCGCCAGAAAAGTCATCACCGAACCGCTGAGCCAGGGCGACACGTGAAAAGTGTCCTTCATGAGCAGGGAAATGGAATTGGCCTGCACCATGTTGCCGATTCCGAAGGCGGCCACGGACGTGAACAGGGCGAAAACAATGCCGAGCCATTTCCGCCCCATGCCGCGCTCAAGCACGTACATCGGACCGCCCGCCATTGAGCCGTCAGGTTCTGTCACACGATATTTGACCGCCAGAAGCGCCTCGGAGTATTTGGTCGCTATCCCGAACACACCGGTCAGCCACATCCACAACACAGCGCCCGGACCGCCGGCGGCCACGGCCGTGGCCACGCCTACAATGTTGCCGGTTCCGATCGTGGCGGCCAGGGCAGTCATCAGTGAGGCGAACTGGCTGATATCGCCCTGCCCTTCCCGCTTGCGGCTGAATGATATCCTTATGGCCCTGACAATATGGCGCTGGATGAATTTCAGCCGGATGGTTAGGTAAATGTGCGTGCCGAAAAGCAGCACGATCAGCGGCCAGCTCCAGACCAGGTCGGAGGCTTTGTTTAATATGTTTTCAAATCCGTGCATGTGCTTACCTTATAAACTATCATACGTTATTCTTCAAGGCAACTTTATCAAGGAGAGGTGGCAGACAAGGGGCGTAAGACAAAAATCTTCAGATAGGCAAAAAAAGGCGTTTTTTTATTGCATAATATATTCTATAATCTCCAATGTCGCGAAAACGGCAAACCCGTCACACGTTACGTATCGCAGGAACAAGCCGAGGAGGTGGCGGCCAATACGGCCAACTACAAGAAGTTTCAGGGGCTGATGGCGGAATATGCCCAACAGATCATCGAAAGGACACGGGCGGAACGACTGGCCGGCATAAAAAAAAAGACCCGGAACCGCAGTTCCTGCAAGCCCAGGATGAAGAAATCCGTCAATTGACGGGATGGTTTCAGGCTCAAGTTCCCAATGGTTTTACGGTACAGCAACTGGAAGGACTGGTACGGACGGCAGTATTCAAGTCGGCGAATGCGATAGTGGGATTTCTGTTGCAGGCGGCGGCGGACCGGATTGATGCGACGTATCAGCCCAAACCCGGCCAGGTGCGCAAGGGACGAGAAACAATCGAGGCACAAGGGATATTTGGCGTCTTTCCCATAAATCGGGACTATTATTATCACGCCGGCAAAAACGCAAATTCCACTGTCTCGAAGCGAGATAGTGGAATTTGCGGCAAAAGCGGCGGCGTGGTTGTAACGTTTATTTATTGACAGCGCCTAAGGCCGGAAACCCTCTTTATTAACCCGAAAAATATCTAATTCGGAAGGGCTGATCGTCAGTCATGTGCAAATCAATGCCTGGCACTCAACCCCGCCGAACCGGCGACAGCCGCTTTTTTCTTGTCGCCCGCAAGCAAATCACGGTGATTTTCGGCCACTTTACGATAGGCCGCGGCATGTTGCCTGATTATCTCCGGACGATATTTCTTGAACCAGGGAATGCCGAATACCCGCTCCTGAATCCCCTCGGTCACCGGCAGGCTGCCGGGTTTCTGGCGGACATCCACGCCGCGCGGCAAATTGGCAAGTCGCGTCGGTTTTCCCTCGCCGTAGACATCAATGTCGTTCAGGAATGGATGCAGGTGCAGTGCCGCGTTGCAGCCCGGATGTGCCACGCCGCCTTCGGCGCGCACGGCCTCGCAAAACCGTCCGACCGAAAGCCCGCCCAGTTCCTCGCTGCGGTAGAGGCCGCGAGCCGAATACCATCCGCCCATGGTGCTGCCGGAAGCTTTCGGCGGACGGTGCGCGCGGATGCCGGGCACTCCCTCCAGCAGGTCCCAGAAATAATTCATGGCCCTGTCTATTTCTGCCATTTGCTTAGGATAATTCTTTACCTGTTCGATGCCGACCGCTGAACTAAGCTGATGCATCCTGTATTTGTATCCGCCCCAGGGAAGACCGGCCCCGGCTTTAAGGTCCTTGAAGGTGAGTTCCTTCGCGTGACGCTCGTAATGGCCGAAGGCGACCGCCCGCTCGTAAATCCTGCGGTTATTGGTCAGCATGATACCGGCCTCACCGATAGCGAAGGATTTTCCGGACATGAGCGAAAACCCTGAAACGTCCCCGAAAGTGCCGGTCAGTTTACCTTTGTAAAGCGAACCGTGGGCATGGGACACGTCCTCGATCACGGCAATCTTGTGCCGCCGCGCAATCTTCATGATGGCGTCCATGTCGCACGGCATGCCGCAATAATGCACCACGACCACGGCCTTTGTCCGCGGCGTGATGCGCCGTTCGAGATCTTTCGGATCTATGCAAAGGGTGTCCGGATCAATATCGGCAAAGACTATGGTGCCGCCCAGCGAAAGCACCGGCAGGCAGGAGGCCCAGTAAGTTATGCTCGGGCAAATGATCTCATCCCCATGTCCGATTTCGAGCCCGAACATGGCTGAATGCAGGGAGGCGGTTCCGTTATTGTGTCCCAGGGCATACTTCATGCCATACCATTTGGCATAGGCCTTTTCAAACTCCTCGGTCACATCGGTGCCGGACATGCCGCCGCGCCTCAGAACCTCCAGCACGCGGCGTTCCATGGCTGAAGTCACGATCGGCCAGTTAAAAATATCTCCCGGCTTGGAAGTAACGACCTTTGAACCGCCCAACAACGCCAGTCTGCCTGATTTTTTCATCTTATATTCTTCCTCCACAACGTTTTCAAACAGTTCTATTATTTAAACTTGGATTCTATTCTGGAGGAAAGGAGGAATTTTGAAAATGTCATTTTCCGCCATGGAGGTGATAAATTCTGCGATATTCGGAAGGCGTGGCGCCGGTCAACTTTTTAAAAGCCCGATTAAAAAGGCAAAAATCCGAAAATCCAACGCGATCGGCAATTGCCGCGACGGTCCATTGCGGCCCATTGACCAGCAATTTCTGGGCCTCAATTATCCTGCGCTGGAGCAGGTACCGCTTGATTCCAACCCCCGCAAACTGCTTGCACAAACGGGTCAGATAAGTCCCGGAATATCCGAAGTCGGCGGCTATTTTCGGGATCGGCGCAGGATCGCAAAAATGGCTTTCCAGGTAACTCAGCAGTTGCTTTTGAACCGGATGATCCGCCGAAGGATGGCAGGGACGCCGGCTGATTCTTCTGACCCAAACCAGCCATTCAATAATCCTGGCGCGCACAATGTCCTGCCAGAAAGGAGCGCGCCGCTTCATTTCCATTTCCATCTGGCGCAGCAGCGTATCCATTACCGCAATCTCGTCATTTTCAGGATGCAGAAGGGTCGGCAAAGACGCATGCCGGAAACGTGCCGGATCGCTCACAATGGACCGCCAGGTAAACATCAAAAACACCTTTTCCACCACCGAATCCAGATCAGGCATGAAACTGTGAACCTCGCCAGACTTGATAATCAGCAATGACGGACCGGCAAACGGATATGTTTTGCCGTCAATCAGATAAGCTCCCTTCCCCCGCTTGATCAATTGGAACTCTATTTCCGGATGATATGCCAGCCCGCCCGGAGCGCTGCCCTGCCGCACCTGCGAACGGGAAATCCTGACCGGCAGATCGCCTTTTGCATACGACAAGCGGTCCAGACGAACTTCCCGCTTTTTCGTTTCATTCATGTTCAACAAGCCCCAGTTCAAAATGCACCACGGTCCGATCACGGTCCGGCTCAAACCAAACACCGCAAGGTCCGGCCGCATCCATATTTTCAAGATGATTTCGCAGGGCCTTTATCAGGCTAAGCACCACTTGCCCGTCCAAGGTCGGCCGGCCGCGAGAAAGAGGCAGCGTCGCGCCTGTCAATGCCAGGCGGATATCGCGCCAGCCGGAATCCGGCGCAATCCATACAAAAGTTTCAGTCTTTTTTTTCTCAACCCACTTGAACCAACCGTCCCTTCCATTGCCGGCATTGTTTTTTCCAGATTGGTATTCTGCAAGGAGTTTTTTCAAGGCAGATGCATTGCTTGCCAGCAAAAGGAATCCGTCGCAAAAGACGAACGCGGGCCAATCATCCGGCTGGAGAACAGCAAAATCACCGGCGCGCTCCGAACCCAGGGAATGAACGGAATATTTGCCGATCCTTGCGGCAACCGGATTGAACGCCAGCTTCAAGCGATATCTCCAATTGATAAAATTGACCAGCTCCAACATAGCGCTCCCGGAGTTTTCCTCCTGAAGTCCGGAAACGGCAAAAAGGAGCGTCGGCAGAGACATCCGGAACGGATCCGGACCGTATTTTCCCCCATACTCTCCGCTCATGACCGCAAATGCGAACAAATTGGAATCGGCAGCAGAACGACCAGAGGCGTTACCGGAAGCACCAGGCGCGATGATCGCATTGATCTTCCTTGCCCATATTTGGGGAAGCCAGGCCCTAAAACCTTCCGCCATCAGGCCCGATGCGGCGCCAGCAACCACGTCCGGCTGTGCGGGCAACAACTTTGCAAATTCGCCCAGACGCCGCCCCCATTTGTTTTCTCCGGCCAGAAACCGCGGCCAGATCCTTACTGAAACGGCGAAACGATTGGTCTGCGCCGAGTCAACCGACCAGGACGCAAAAATATTCTTTTGCTCCCCGGCCCGACCGGAACCACAACGCAGCCAGAGGAAATCCTGCTTTCGGAAATTAACCCCAGAGTCGGTTGCAAAAGTCTTTTCCCGCCTTGCGATTGAAGGAGTTTGCCCATCGCATGCTTTCAAAAGCCGGACAATGCCGGATTCCTCCCTTGCGAGACACCCCATGAAAACGCCTTCATCGAACGCAAACGACAGGAAAAACTTTTCATTGAAAATAAACAGCGGCTTTCCATACACCCAGGCCTTTCGTCCGTTGTATTCGCCTAGCGGCAAAATATCCTTCGGCGGTTTCAGGCATAGTGCCCAGCGGAATATTTTTTCCCGCGCTCCGAACCATGAGCACACAACCAACGCCTGCCCGTCAGACCGGTCGAATTCCGGCATATAAGCCAGGATTGTCCGCGAAGCAACGACCCTGTCCAGGAGCCGGTTACCCTTTAAAAAACCGGCCAATGCCGGCCCATTGCGGCCGACAGTTTCCCTGAAAAAAGCATTGGTCGCCAGGTTTTGCACGCGCAGGTCCGGATGATAAAACGAAGCGACCAGGGCCGCCCTGTCCGGAACAGGTCGCAGCAACCTAAAATAATCGGACGGCGTCCAGAAAATTGCGGCGATGGCTGCCAGGGCAAGAACGGCGACCAGGCCGGGTATTATAACCCGTTCACCATGAAACAATTCAAACAAACGGTTTTTTTGATCTTGCTTATTTCCATCAGACATGTTTTATTTTATCCATGAAACATCCGGCCAAAGAATTGGGAATGTGGCTTAAAAGACATCGCCAACAACAGGGATTCGTAGCAAGGGTTTTCGCCGGGCAGATAGAACTTTCTCCGGCAGAATACGCCGAAGTGGAAGCCGGCGTTGTGCGCTGGATCGAGTCGGACCAGGTACTTCTTATTCCGCAAGTTTTAGGACTATCCTTATCGGAGCGACAGACTTTCCTGAAACTCCTGGCACAAGCGCGGACGGCAAATCCATTGGAGTTCTCGGATATTTTCTCGAACCGACAACTGGAACCGGTTCGCCTCAGACGTGATGGCCGCAAGCGTCTATCCGCGGCAGACAAGGAAAATATTCTGGAAGCCGTTTTTGCCCCCCTGACATGAGTTATTTCTACAAGAGCAAGACAGACACCGAGTTGGAACAGATTGCAGAAGTCATTCGAAAACATTTTCCCAAACGCCGACTTGGATTGGCAATTGATATCGAGGGTATTATCGAAGATTTCGGCATTGACCTCATACCCCGCCGCGGCTTTCGTCGTTATGCGGAAGGCTATCTTGCGCGCGATCCGCGTATCATCGTCGTGGATGAATCTATATTTACTTACATGCCACGCGCCAGATTTACTCTGGCGGAAGAAATCTGCCATTTGATACTCGAATACCGTCTGTGGTCCGGCGGCAAACTTCCGGTGGGAGCGGATGGACACGAACTCTCGGACATGCAACATATCCTCGTCGAGAAGGATGCGAGCAGCATGGCCTCGACGTTGTTGCTGCCGGCCCACGAATTCACGGCCGCCTTCAACGCCAAATTGCGGGAACTGGAAGCCACTAACGCCGCAGAACTCGATGTGCTTCGCGAAACCATCCGGCACGTGGCCAAGGTCTTTGAAGTCAGCCCCTCTGCCGCAGGCTGGCGCTCCAGAAAACTCCGCCTGATCTCCATGGCCGCATTGAAGCAGCTCCTGCCGCAAAAATGATTCGGCGATCAGCATTTTTCCCTTTTTTGTAAAATCACAACCAGCTTGTATCGAACTACCATAAATGCCCTTGAAATCCGTCAACCAGTCTCATTCGTTTGTTTTTAGCTTTGTATTCCTCGATAAGTCCTTTTCTTTTCAATGCGCCAAGGTTAGCGCAGCTAAAGCCGCACAAAACGCGGCTCAATCCATCAACGTCCCAGGGGTTGTCAGCCAACACCGACACATCTTTTGCTTCGATTTCATTGAGTTCTGCCGCATTGGGCCAGTCTTTCGTATCCAACATGATATACTCAAGTGTTGGTTTAGGACCATCTGGCGGAGGTGGTGCTCCAATGCTAATAACTCCTCTATGCCTGTCAAAATCAATACGCGTTTGGAAGGTAAGAATGTGACGTTTGATCTCACCGCTTTTAGGTGATTTCCACAGGAGCAGTCCGGCACCTATAATAACCTCATATTGTTCGCCAAGTTTTTCTTGCCGTTGATAGATGTTGAATAGCTGATTGTAGGTTTCTTGGCCCTTTTGCAATTCACGGTCCTCGGTCGCCCATGGTTTCCATTTTTCCTCAAGGTAATTTATCCACTTATCAAACACCTGTGGATATTGATTAATCGACACAAGAGTGGTAGCATCCGTATTAGTAGAATCTTCTTGAACGGCGGAAAGTGGAATCTGCTCATAGATACCGGGCTCACTTAATGAAGAATCGGCAAGTTCTTCTTCTTTCACCCATGGTTCAAGATCGTCCGGAAATTCGGGAGGACTTTTAAGCACTGGTTTACGGACTTCTATCCAATCATCCAAACGCTGTTCCGCTTGGGATGGCACTGCATCTGCCAGATGCCAAAATGAACACCGACAGAGTTTGTGGCGCGGGAGATCATTAATCCAGAATACTTGATCATACGATGCAACATTGCGAACATGGGTCGTACGCAAAGCACTGAGTTCCTTCAGATACGTAAAAAGCCGTATAGCCTTATCACGTTCTGGCGATATCTCATTAATTCCGCTTGTCTTTTTATTATTCATGATTTACAAATTGCACGACCAAATGGAGTGTAGTCATGTAGACAGCGAAAATCTATATGAAAATTGACCTTAAGAAGACAGACAGATATATCCTCAATCAGACCATTAACGATCCCACCAGTTCCCGCACGCTCTTCATCCTGTGCCTGGCCAGATAATCTTCAATGCCGGAGATTATTTTCAACATGACGGTCGGGTCCGTAAAATTCGCCGTTCCGACCTCCACGACCGAGGCGCCGGCAATCATGAATTCAATGGCTTCCTTCGCCGAAACTATGCCGCCGATGCCGACCACCGGAATTTTTACGGCCTTGAAAACCTCCCAGACCATTTTCACCGCGATCGGATGAATGGCCGGACCGCTTAAGCCACCGACCACGTTTGCCAGCACCGGCCGCCTGGTTTCAATGTCAATGGCCATGGCCGGGAACGAATTTATGAGAGAAACAGCGTCGGCGCCGTTCGCCTCGGCAATTTTCGCAAAATCCGCCGGCCGCGTGACATTAGGCGAAAGCTTGACAATCAGCGGCAGTTTCGTGTTTTTGCGGACCTTTGCCACGACTTTTGCCGTCATTTTTGGGTCAACCCCAAAAGCGATTCCGCCGGTCTTGATGTTCGGGCAGGAAATATTCAACTCCAGTCCATGCACCCCGCCGACGCCATCAAAACGTCCGGCCACTTCCACGTATTCATCAAGGTCATGTCCCCAAATGTTAACGATCACCCTGGTCCCGCATTTCTTCAGGAATGGCAAATAGCCGCGCGTAAATTCTTCAAAGCCGGGATTTTGCAGGCCGATGGCGTTAAGCATGCCGCCGCAAACCTCCATAATGCGCGGGTTTTTATTCCCTGTCACCGGCTTGAGGCTGATGCCCTTGACCACGATCGCGCCGAGTTTGTCCAGGTCAATCAAACCGGCATATTCCCTGCCGTAGCCAAAAGTGCCCGAGGCGGCCATGACCGGATTCTGCATCCTTATCCCGCCTATGTTGACCTTCATATTTGGTTTTGAATTATTCATAAGCAGATTATTTTTACCGCAGAGACGCCGAGGCCGCAGAGAGATTTCTTATTTTAATTTCAATTCCAACATAATTCTTTTTATCTCCGTGCCCTCTGCGCCTCCAGCGAAGCGGGCGGTGAAAATGCCTCATTCCCAGACAATTTCCCGGCACTCGAACACCGGACCATCCTTGCAAATGCGCGCCCACTCCCAGTCCTTTACTCCCTGACCATGTCCGCCATGGCGCTTGATTTTTTGAACGCATCCAAGGCAGGCCCCTACCCCGCACCCCATGTTCCTGTCCAGGGAAAGCCAGGCCTTGATCCCCGAGCGTATGGCAATCTTGGAAAGAGCCTTCAACATGCCCATGGGACCGCAGGCGAAGATTTCCACAATGGCAGGGAGGTCCCGCCCTGTCCCGCCGGAAATCGGAGACCGCATTCCGATGCGCTTCGCGGTCGGGACAACCCCACCTTCCGAAAACGCCGGACTTTTAAGCAAAAGATCCGTCACCAATCCCTTGTGCCCCAGGGAGCCGTCCTCGGTGGCTGCAAGGACCTTCCAGCCGATTTTCCTGAAATCGGTTGCGCACAAAATATCGTCCTTTGTTTTGCCGCCGATAAAAATCGTTCCCTTCCGCCTGATTTTGCAGGCCAGCAGATAAAGGGCCGCGCTGCCGTAACCGCCGGCGACAAACAATGGATATTCGCCGGTTGCAGACAACGGAAATCCGTTGCCGATCGGCCCAAGCATGCTGAGCGTGGCGCCCGGCCGCAATCCGGACAGCAGCGCCGTACCGCTACCGACTATTTTATAAAGAATGGAGAGAAAATGTTTACCTGCGTTGAATACGCTGAACGGCCTGCGCAAAACAAGGTCATTGCGTTCGGTGATGCGCAAATGCACGAACTGGCCCGGCCTGACGAGCGGAGCTATTCCTGGCGCGGTAAATTTTATCAGACGATAATCGCCGCGCACTGTTTTTTGACTTAAAACGGTCACTGTTTCAATCTGCATTTGCCCTCATCATAACACAGCGCCGCGCTTCCGCAACCCCAAAAAAACCGATAATACAACGGCATCTAACGTTGACTCGAACGGCATTTCATGGCAAATTTTCACACATGGAATCCAATCGGTTGAAATTGCAGGCCGTTCTGACGCCGGATGAAGCCATTGCCGTGGATGAATTCTGCGGACGGCATGCCGGGATTGAATCCCTGCCATTGCTGGCTAAATTCTTGCGCGAACGCTTCAACCTGACGCTGGATCTCGATCCCGACATCATTGCCGGCTTTGTCACCGATAGTTCCAATCTGCCCGGCCAAGCCAAAGCTTTGGCGCGGCCGGCAAGCATCAGGGAATGCGCCGTGTTGTTTCGCGCCTGTTACGCGGCCAAAATTCCCATTACGGTCTCCGCCGGCAAATCGAACCTGACCGGCAGCGCCACGCCGGAGCAGGGCGTGATCATTTCAACCATCAACATGTCAAAACCCGAGCCCAAGGTTGATCTCGCCGGGAAAACAGTTTCCGCACCGGTGGGCATGATCCTCGAAGACCTGCGCAACGAGGTTCTCAAGGCCAGCGGAGGCAAATTGATCTATCCCGTTGATCCCACCAGCCGCGCGGACTCAACCGTGGGAGGAACGATCGCCTGCAACGCCTCCGGATTCGTGCCCGGCGAAACCGGCGCAACGCGCGCCTGGGTCGAGGAAATTGAAATTCTCCTTCCAAACGGCCTAGCCCTGCAAGCCAGGCGCGGCCAGTATGTTTCCGGCAACGGAATATTCCTGATTGACGACGGAAAACACGTAGTGGAACTGCCTGTCCCGCGTTACCGGCGGCCGGCCATCAAAAACGCGGGGGGACCTTTTTCCGCCCCGGACGGCGTCATGGATTTCATTGACCTTATCGTGGGCAGCGAAGGTTTGTTCGGCCTGGTAACGGCCTGCAAGCTGAAACTGATTGACCGCCCCGACGATTACCTGGATCTTTTCTTCTCGCTGCCCGAAGAAAAAAACGCCGTAAAATTTCTCGACTTCCTGCGCAGGCGCCTCGGCGGCAAGTTGGGCGCGCTCAGCGCCCTGGAATATTTCGGCGTCAACTGCCGCGGTCATATGGACCATGAAGATATTTTATTTAAGGGAAGAGATCAGGCGGGCATCTACCTGCAAGTTCCTTTGCGCAACAAAACCATGGAAGATGCCGCCGAAGAATGGCTTGGCATCCTGATGGAGGCGGACTGCGATATTGACGAGCAGGCCATCATGCTGCTGGATAACGACCGCAACCGCAAACTGTTCATGGAATCACGCCATTCCCTGCCGGCCAGGGCGCTGGAAGTTGTCAAGCAGCGCGGCACATTCACCATCATGAGCGATACGGTCGTGCCGCCCGAAAAATTTGCCGAGTTTCTTGCGTTTACCCACAATTTGATCAAGGCTGAGGGCCTCGATTATGTGGCCTTCGGACACTTCGGCGACTGCCACCTGCATTTTACGATTTTACCGCACAAGGAACAACTGGAGCGCGCCGTCGCGGTCTATGACAAGATGGTTGCAAAGTCAGCGGAGCTGGGCGGGGTATATTCCGGAGAGCACGGCACCGGAAAAAGGAAGAGAAAAGACTTTCTGCAATGCTACGGCCCCGAAGGCGCGGCCCAGGTGCTGGCTTGCAAACACGCGGTTGATCCGGATTTGCTGTTCAATCGCGGCAATGTCGTGGCATTTCCGTGATTTCCATATCAGGGACAGCCCTTAAATATTAAATTCACACGCAAAAAAACAAGGAGCATTTTAATATTTGAGTCAGTTGCAAAAGTCGGTTCGCCACAGGCTCGCCCTCCAGGAATGTGCCATTTTATTTTCCGGGCAGTATTCAAAAACACCTTTATTTTTCAGCCCGGATCAAGAAATCTGAAGTTGCGTGGCGGTATATCAAAAATTATTGGGCGTTGAAAAATACCGGTCCCGCCTGCTGTTTGCCACTGACGCACCCTGGGGGCTTGAGCCTGTCCAGGACTGTTACAACCTCGGAGGCGCAAGCACACTCCGTTATTTAAGCTCTTCGATGCCATTATATCCCTTCCAATCATCCGTTTGAACCGTACTACCGGTGGCAACTGTTCCCATTATCGCCTTATCCAGACTGGTTCCGGAAGCATCCGCCACATGAACCAAGCGAATTCGGCCAATATGATCTCCATCTTGTTGAACCGCAATGAAAACCAATGCCTTACCCAATGCCCCGCGCCCTCTTTTCCCAGATTTCTCGCCACCAATATACGTCTCGTCCACATCAATGATCCCAGAAAGCCGATCTTGATCCGGTCGCACCACATGGCACGGCGCAGTTTGTGCAACCAACTCCAAGCAGTCTGGTAACTGCCAAAACCCAATACGTTGCGGCATAATCGGACTAGGCAGGATCGGCTGGCACCACCACTTGGAAATACACGGCGGAGTCGAATATAAGCTACAGGAACCTCTCCGCCTGAGGATATAAATAATTTTGCGCTTTTCTCGGCGCAAAATTAAGGTATAAGATACTGGATACGGGAGCGTGTCGTTTTACAGAAAGGCAGAAACATGTACTTTACCGGATTCGCGGACGAGGCATCCCCTTTGCTTGACGATCAGATCAAAGTCACCCAAGAGCTGGGTTGGACCAATATCGAGGCCCGCAATGTGGCCGTGGGCAATTTTCCCGCCGGGATGATTCATGATATTCCGGACGCGGCATTCGACCTGCTGCTCGAAAAACTTTCACTGGCAAAGGTTAAAATCAACTGTTTCGGTTCGGCAATAGCCAACTGGGGCAAAAAAATAGACGAACCCATGGACTCCTCCATCGCTGAAATCCGCCGCAGCATCCCGCGCATGCAAAAACTTGGGGCCGGGTTGGTAAGGATCATGAGTTTTGCCGTGCGTGACAATGAAGACCAGATGGAGCAGGAACGTTTCCGCCGGTTGCGCGAAATCTGCCGCATGTTCGCGGACGCAGGGCTTGTTGCCGTCCACGAAAACTGCATGAATTACGGCGGCATGGGCTGGCCTTTTACTTTGAAATTGATTGAAAACGTGCCGGGCTTGAAGCTGGTTTTCGACACGGGCAACCCTGTTTTCAGCGATGACCGCTCAAAACCCGGTCCCTGCAAGCAGTCCGCATGGGAATTTTATTCGCACGTCAGGGAGCACGTCGTTTATATCCACATCAAGGACGGCTTCTGGGATGCCCAAAACAACAAATCCGTTTTCACCTATCCCGGAGAGGGCCGGGGCGAGGTGCGCCGGATTGTGAAGGATTTGATCTGCCGCGGCTATGACGGCGGCATTTCCATCGAGCCGCACATGGGCAGCGTATTCCACGATGCATCTTCAGGCCACAGCCTGAACGCGGAACAGATTTACATTGAATACGGGCGCAGGATGATGAAAATGGTCTCTGAAATCCGTGCGGAATTGTCATCGCATAAATCATAAGGCGGATAGGCTGTAGGCATTTAGCCTGAGGATTTTGCAATCAGGATTCTGAAAAATCCTGACGGCCTACAGCCTAAACAGTTTACATCAAATGTTCGCATTCATCTCCAAAACAGGCGAACGCACGATTGCCTGGGCCAGATCCACGGCCCATTTCTTTGCACTTTTGTGGAGCGTTCTGTTTCTGGCGAGCGCAAAATCAACCTGGCCGCGCACCACGCGCAATGTCTTTGCCCGCCAAATCCTGTTCACCGGGGTCGAGGCCATGAAGTTCGTCTCGCTGGTGGCGATCATCACGGGGTTATCCGTGGTCATCCAGGCCCAGATCTGGCTGGGAAAAACAGGGCAATCGCAGATGCTGGGCACGATCCTCGTCATAGTCATCGTGCGCGAAGTGGCGCCGTTGCTGGTGAATTTTATCCTTATAAGCCGCAGCGGCACGGCCATCGCCACGGAACTGGCCAACATGAAGGTGCTCGGGGAAATTCACCTGCTGGAATGCCAGGGCATTGACCCGCTGCTTTACCTGGTTGTGCCGCGCGTCCTGGCCTTTGCCCTCTGCGTCTTTTGCCTCACCATCTGGTTTATTGTCGTGTCTTTCGGAGGCGGATATCTTTACGGAATCCTGGCCGGCGTCGGCGCCGGCGCGCCGAACCTGTTCATCACCAGTGTACTTAAAGCCGTACATTTGCCTGACGCCTTCAGCCTGCTGGCCAAGACTTTTCTGCCGGGAATGTTCACGGCCGTCATTTGCGCAATGGAAGGAATCAGCGTCGGAGAAGCCATAACGGAAGTGCCGCAGGCCGCAACGCGCGCCGTGGTGCGCTCCATCGCCGCGCTCTTTATTTTGTCGGCCATTGTCTCGATTCTGAGTTATGCATAAATCTTATGACTGAATCGGAAACAATTCTTGAATTTTCAAACGTGACCCTGCCGGGAGTTATGCGCGGCCAGGCGGAAATGCGCGGCATCACGTTCTCGCTCAAGGGCGGACAACTCATGCTGGTCAGGGTCGAGCCCGGCAATGAACAACTGCCGCTGGCGGATGCGGCCGAAGGTTTGCTCGCCCCCAAGTCCGGGAATATACTCTGGCAGGGCCGATCATGGTCTTCCTTTACGCCGGACATCGAATTGCAGGCGCGCGGAAAAATCGGGAGGGTGTTTGAAAAACAGGGCTGGCTCAGCAATTTGAACGTGAATGAAAACGTGACCTTGTCACAGCGTCACCACACCCTGCGTCCGGAATGCGAAATCGGCAGGGAAGCTGATGAACTGGCAAGATATTTCGGCCTGCCCGAGACGCCTCGCCGCCGTCCAGCCTTTGTTGCCGGGCACGAACTTAAAATAGCGGAATGGGTGCGGGCCCTGATAGGCCGGCCGCTTCTTCTGCTTTTGGAACGGCCTGAAAACGGCGTGCCGGACACCGATCTGCCGAAATTGATAGACGCCGTGCAAACCGCCTTGAAGCGCGGAACGGCGGTGATCTGGCAGACGGACAGGGACCTGGTCTGGAACACCTCCATCCATCCTTATGAATTTCGTTATCGCATGCGGGGAATGAATCTGGTAAAAGAGGCTTAAATTAAATGGAAAAAGAACCATGACACAACCCTTCAAATTCAGATACGTCAATGAAATTGTCGGCGTCTTTGTATTGGGCGCCTTTGTTCTTTTAATCGTCGGCATATTTTTGGCCGGCCGGGCCCAGGGAATTTTCGAGCGGAAGTTCAGACTCCACACGGAATTCACCACGGAAGAGGGGTCTTTCGGACTTCAAAAAGGCGCCGATGTCAGAATCCGCGACGCGGTGGCCGGGACCGTTTCCTCGATAGTTCCTTACTCAAACGGCATTCTTACGGCGACATTGGTCATCAAGGAATCCTTTCATCCGTTCGTGCATACCAGTTCCAAGGCCGTCGTCAAGAAAGCGCTGATCATCACCGGAGATTCTTACATTGATATAAAATCCGGCGACATGCATGACAAACTCATGCCTGACGGCAGCTTGATCCCGTGCGTCAAGGATACTGAAATCATCGAGCAGGCCAAGCTGTTGATAGACGACCTGCGCACCAACACCATTCCTCTTCTGAAACAGTCCAAGGTTGTCCTGGATGAACTCTCGCCGCTGATAATCCAGACCAAAAATACCATGCACGAGGGCGAAAACGTTCTGCGCGACAATGTTCCCTCCGTGCTCTTGCAGGCGCAGGACACTCTGCGTTCGGCGCAAATAACGCTTGAGGCCCTGCAACGCACCTGGTTTTTGCGCAGCTACGTGGAGCCGGCCGACAATACCGGCGTCATCCCGCCCTCCTCGCTTGATCTGCCTCAACAGGAAACAAACACGGGAAACGCCAAATGAATAAGAATGCGGAAACTTTGAACATTCTCCGCCTTGAGCGGATCCGCCTCAGGCGGAAACGTCCAACTTTTCCGCCCCTAAGCGGATCCGCCAAGGTGGACAACTTTGAACGGAAAAGTTCTGAGTCTTCCGATGTTCAACGTTCAACGTTGGATGTTGGAAGTTTCCCTCTTCGGCAATTCGTTTTGCCGTTGTTTACCCTGTTCCTGGCCCTCATCCTCTCCGGCTGCGCTTCGCCGCGCATGGTGCGGCATGCCGACCCTGAAATCGAACGCAATGCCGCCGCCGCCAGAACAGCTTATGCGAACGGTTCCCTCGGAAGCGCTTCATCATTATATCGGAAAGCCCTTGAGCGCGCCCGCATGGCGGACCAATCTCCCGAAATATCCCGTCTGGCCTATAATCTGGCCCTTTGCCGCGCGCAATCCGCGACAAACTATGACGAGGTCTTCGTTTTGCTGGACGAGGCGCAATATGAGGCTAAAAAAAGCGGCAACATCTTTCCCGAGGCGGTTCTGTTAAGAGTAAAAATTCTACGCCACCTGGGCAGAACCGATGAGGCGATAACCATCGTAAAATCGGAAATTAACCTGGCAAAAAAGGGTGAACCGGCCCTGCCTGAATTGCAGATCTTTTTGGCGGAAACAGCCTGCGATCAAAACGACGAAAAAATTTGCCGGGAAGAACTTAACAAGCTGGACCAGGGCCTTTTGCAATCCGCCGCTCCGGCCGTGCGGGCCAGGGAGGCGGAGCTGCGCGGACGCGTCCTGATGGCGCAGAAACAAGCGGCTGCGGCCGCAGTATCCTTTGAGAAGGCGGCAGGATTGTATCAGGAAGCAAAATGCTATGCGGACATGGGAAAAACCCTTTGCCGCACCGGCGATGCTTATGCCGCCGACCGGAAGACAAAACAGGCATTTGACTGTTACTACCGCGCGGCCAGAACCCTGCTTTATTGCGGCGCCGGCGAAAACGCCGCGGACACCCTCAAAAAAGCGGACGAACTTGCAGCCGACGAATCCGACCGGCAAATGTTGAAAAATATCGAGCGCCTGACCAGCGCCTCTTGCCCTGCCCGCTGATAAAATAATTTTTCCACTTTTTTCTTGCATTGCATCCATAAATTGATAAATTATCCATAAAAGAATATAAATGTGGATATTTTATCATGAATAAAAAGGACAAAACAAACGGCAGCGACCCTGGCAGCGGCATTTCCGGCTGCCTGCCCAAAATCCGCGCCTTGTATCCGCAATTGAGCCGCCGGGAACGGCTGGTGGCGGACTATGTCCTGGCCCACGAAGACGTTATTTACCATTCCATCACGGATTTTGTCCGGCAATGCCGCGTGGGATATGGAACCGTCATGCGTTTTTGCCGGCGCATGGGATGCGCCGGATTTCAGGAGTTCAAGATCCGCATGGCCCACGATCTGGCCCAGAGGAGAAAGCAAAGCGAGGCCGGAACCGATCCCCTGCACGAACTGGCCGAACGCATTCATGCCGATATTGATGAAGCCCGGCAGACACTTTCGAAGAAGTCCTTAAAGGCGGCGGCCGTGGCCCTGACCAAAGCGCATCGCGTCCTGACGACTGGTTTTGGGGGCTCGGCCGTGATGGCGCTCGAAGCTGAATATCAGTTGAATCGTTATGGCATTCCCGTGGAATTTGTCATGGATTGCCATATGCAATATATCAAGGCCGGCAATCTGTCGGGAAAAGACGTGGTTTTTCTGGTGTCGTTTACGGGAAGCACCAAGGAGATTCTTAAAACAGCGCAAATCGCAAAGCAGGCCGGGGCAGTGGTCATATGTCTGATCAACTTTGAGCGGTCGCCGCTTGCGGATTTGGCCGACATTGCCGTTGTAACCGGCATTCAGGCTGATCCGCTGAGGGCCGAGGTCATTTCCAAGGTGCCTTTGATGTTTGCCCTGGATGCTTTGATGCAGCAGGTGCGCTCCCTGAAACATGGCGGAAACAAACTGGTTGAAAAAACATTTCGCTCCGTTGCCGACAGGCAGTTGTGAATAACAAAACAATAATTGCGGTTGATCTGGGCGGCACGTGGATGCGGGCGGCGGCCGTGAAAAACGGCATGCTGGCGGGACAAGTCGTGCGCAAACCGACCGGCAGAAAACGCTCAGCCAGTGCAATTATCAAGGACTTGATCGCTTTGACAGCGGAAGTTGTTTCAGGCAGGCAGGTGGGGGAAAAAGCGACCATAAGGATGGCGCTGGGAGTGCCCACCCCCATTGACGACACAAAACGGCTTACTGCGAGCGATAATCTGCCAACCATGGGAGGCATTGCCCTGGGAAAAGAAATTACAAAACGCACGGGCTGGACCGTAAAATCGTTCAACGATGCGCTCTGTTTTACCGCCGGGGAATGGCAACAGGGACTTGGCAAAGGGTTGCGTTTTTTTTGCGGAGTGACCCTGGGCACGGGGGTTGGATTGGGAATTGTTGCTGATGGACGCCTTGTGAAGGGCAGTCATGGCATGGCCGGGGAGATCTGGAACTCTTCCCTTGGAGATGGACATGTCGAGGATTTTGTCGGCGGCGCCGGATTGAAACGGCTTTTCAAGACAAGGACCGGTCGCAGTCTTTCAGGCGAGGAGCTTCGAGAATTGGCGGAAAAAGGCGATTCGGACGCCATAGCGGCTTTTGCGGAATTCGGCGGATTTTTGGGGCAAGCATTGGCCTGGATTGTTAATTGCCTTGATCCCGAGGCCATTGCGCTGGGCGGGTCAATCGCCGAATCGTTCGCTCATTTTGAACGATCAATGCATAAGGCGATGAAAAAATATTGTTCGCATAAAGTCAGAGCGCTGGTTGCGCCGGCCCAGCTCGGAGAAAAAGCGGCCTTAATCGGCACCGCAATGTTGTTCGAGGCTCAGAATTAATGAAATTCGAAAGGTAGGTCCGTACAGCCTGTGCGGCCGCAGAAACGCTGAAAGGGTGGGCGGGACATCCATCTTCCAAGGAGCTATGCCGGATAAGCGGCTGTCACGCCCTACAATCGAAAACAAAAGAAAGACGCAAACAAAATGAGCGGACAGAATGTTTTTTTGAAGGAACTTGGGGAACAGCCGGATGCGTTGAGGCGCATGGTTGAATATTATTCCGACGAAGGTTTACCGAAGCTCAAGCAATGGGCCGTGGAAGCGAAAAAAAACAAACGGGGGATATTTACCGGCATGGGCACGTCGGAATTCGCGCCGGAAATGATTTTCCCGGCATTGGCAGACAAAGGGATTGAAGCAATGACGATTGATGCCGGAGAATGGCTGCATTATCCCCGGCCCATGAAAGGCTTGCCGGTGTTGATAAGCCAGTCCGGCGAGAGCGTGGAAACGCGCATGCTGGCGGAGCGTTTGACTGCTCCGTATATTGCCATAACGAACAACGAAAACAGCCTGATCGGCCGCAAGGCAAGTTTGGTTTTATTGATGTGCGCCGGAGAGGAGGCGGCTATATCCACAAAAACCTATGTGAACACGCTCGGACTGCTGCATTTGATGTGCAAGGCCGTTTGCGGCGAAAAAGAAATTGAAAAGGGATTGGTTTCGCTTGCCCTAGCAGCGGACCGTATGAATGAAAATGATCGCGCGGGAATCGCAGAGACGGCTTTATTGCTTGCGGAGGCGAAATATCTTCATTTTGTGAGCCGCGGTCCGGCCATGGCCGCGGCCAGACAAGCGGCATTGACTTTTATGGAAGGCACGAGGTTATCCTCGACGGCGTTAACCGGCGGCGCGTTTCGTCATGGGCCGTTTGAACTGGCAGGAATGGGGCATCACGTCGTATTTTTTGCGCCTTCCGGTTCAACGCATGATTTACTGTCTGCCATGGCGCATGAGACTGCCGCCAAGAGAAGCAAAGTGGTTGTCATAACGGATGGGAACATCGAGAAAACAGCGGGGCTGAAAATATTGCACACGCCGAATCTTGGGGAGAATTTATTTCCGATTTCCGTGGCTATGACCCAGGAATTGCTGCTTTACGAGACAGCGAAACAAAGAGGCATCGAAGCCGGAAAGTTCCGCTACGGCTCGAAGATAACGGTAAGGGAATGAAAAAGGATATGGTTTTTCAGAAAAACTGAACTTTTTCGGATTTTAAACTGTTTTTTACGACACAAATCGCAAAGAACATTTAACATTCGTTAAATCAAATTTAGAGTTTTGAAAATACCTCATATTTTTCTGCCTTTCGGCGCGGCGAAGGGTTACCTTGAGCAAGGTGCGTCAGCGCCGCGCCGAAACTTTTGCCGCAAGAGCTTGCGGCAAAAGCGGATTTCTCGCAGGTTCATTTTTCCTGTGAAAAATCCGGGCTAAGCAAAAGAAAGGCCATAATGAGAACGCCGAAATTTGATAACCTCCTTGCGATTCTGCGCCGTGAACTGCCGGACCGGCCGACACTGTTTGAGTTTGCTCTGAACGAGAGGCTTTATAAAAGACTGGCGGGCGCGGTTTATACCGATAGCCCGAATTTATTGCGTCACTACCGGATGCTTGTGGCAGCATTTTTAAAAACCGGCTATGACTATGTAGCTATAAAAGGTTCGTTGTTTGCGTTTGAAACCGGCAAGCGTGACCAGGATAGAACAATTTCGTTGAATCAAAATCCGCTCATTACCGACCGGAAAAGTTTTGATGCCTATCGCTGGCGCGATCCGGACGATTTCGATTATTCGGCGTTGAAACAGATTGCGCCGGATTTACCAAAAGGGATGCGGCTCATTGCCTATGATCCATGCGGTGTTCTAGAAAACGTAATCATGATCGTCGGTTATGACAACCTGTGTAAGCTGCTTTATGATGATTCACTGTTGGTTGCCGATATGTTTGAGAATGTCGGCAAACGCCTTGTGCGACATTATGAGAAATGTCTTTCGTACGAAGCGGTGGGGGCCTGCATGTCGGGCGACGACTGGGGATTCAAAACTCAAACAATGCTGTCTTTGAAAGACATGCGTAAGTATGTCTTTCCGTGGCACAAACGGATTGTTGAAACCATTCATGCCGCCGGTCGGCCGGCTATTCTCCATTCCTGCGGCAAGGCGGATGAAATAATGGACGACATTATCGTTGATCTGCGTTACGACGGCAAACATTCTTTTGAAGACGTCATCATGCCCGTTGAAAAAGCATATTTAAAATGGGGCCGTCGAATTGCGATTCTGGGAGGCATTGATCTTGATTTTATCTGCCGCTCTTTGCCGGAGACAATCCGGCGGCGCGCCGACGCCATGCTTCAGCTTAGCTCTAAAACCGGCGGTTATGCGCTTGGCACCGGCAACAGCGTCCCCGAATATCTTGACGACGAAAAATATTTTGCCTTGATCGGAGCGGCAACAGGACAATCGTATGAGTCTGCGTGAATTAATCAGCCAGAAAGTAAATTTATATGACAAATAAGAGAGAAGCAATTTTTTTTCCTGAAGATAAATTTGCGTTTGGCGGTACGCTCGTCAGCACCATGACGCGCCGGGCGCATAATGGACAGAGTCTTGAAGAGTGGAAAAAAGAGCTGTTTTTTGATTTGGAGCGGATGGCCGCGCACGGTATGACGGCTGTGGTCATCATGATGGACTGGGAAAAGGTTGAACCCCGGGAAAATGAATTTGATTTCAGCTACTTTGATCCCCTCCTTGAGAAAGCGGCGGATTTAGGGTTGCGCGTGGCGCTTTGGCCCTGGGAAGAAGAAACCATGCCGGATTGGTTGCCGCGGCGTTATCCGGAGTGTCTGTGGGAAGCTGACGACGGCGCCCGGCCGCCATTTGGATCCTGGCATCATCCGTTGTTTCGCAATTTGGTCCACCGGTTTTTACGGACAGTGGTTGAACGTTATCGTAATAGTCCCGCCTTGTGTATGTGGAACATTGCAATTGAGCCGCACTACCGGATTTCGGGGTTAAGTCGTACATTGACTGAACAGACTGCTAGGGTTTATTGCTATAATCCGGCTTCCATTGAGCGTTATCGTGAATGGCTGAAAAAGCGGCATGCCGGCGATCTGGATAGTTTAAACCGGCGATGGCTGGCTTATTATGGCGATTGGAATGAAGTGGAGCCTCCGCGATATAATCTCAGTAATTTTCATAGTCCCCGGTTCTTTGACTGGCGCTTATTCTGGGTTGACGCATTGGCGGAATATCAGGGCGGCAAAGCGCGTTTGGTCAAGGAACTGGATCCTGTTCATCCGACCACCGGCAATTCAGGATGGATATTGGATCCTATTCTTTCCGGCATGGGCGTACAAAAAGTTGCGGATTGTCTGGACAGTTTCGGCATTTCAATATTTCCCATTTACGGCGGCGGCAGAATGAACCGGATATCGTTGCATCGTTGGCATACTTTTATAAGCTCTGTATCTTACCCTGATAAGCCATACTTTGTGCATGAACTGCAGGGTGGCCCGATGGCGGCCGGCTTGGTTCTTGGCGAAACGCCTGATCCCGGCGAAGTCTCGCAATGGTGCTGGCAAGCCGTAGGACACGGTTATCAGGGTATCTTTTTCTGGTCCTGGCGTCCGCATCGGGCCGGTACGGAGACCGGCGGTTTCGGCCTTTGCAGGCTTGATGGAACGGATACTGAAAGGACGAAGGCCGCTGACGAAACCGGCCGCAAACTTCAAAATATTGCGCCCTTGTTGCGGCGCGTGAAGCCGGTCCGTCCGGAAGTGGCGATTTTACACAGTGATTTGAATGCCATTTTCAATTTTACGGCGGCAAAAGTCGCCGGCGATATGAGCTTGGCCGCGTTGCACAATGACAGCATTAAGGGATATTATGCGCTTTTTTATGAACTGGGCATTCCCGTGCATTTTATGGCGGATGAGCAGTTGGCGGAATTAACGCAGGGAAATTTAAACCACATAAAATTTCTTGTTATTCCTTATATGCCGTTGCTTGATGAGGCGGCGATTAAAAATCTGACCAAGTTTGCGCAGAGAGGCGGAGTAATATGGTCCGATCCGTGGCTGGGGGAACGCACCAGCGCCAACGTGAGCCGTGACACAACGCCGGGCGATGAATTGGCCTCCTTGTTCGGCTGTATTCATGGTGAAGTGCGCCCGATTTTAAAAGAATCGTCCTGGAACAGCCAAAACGCCTGGCGCGGTCATTCGGTCATAGATAAAAGCGGCTGCCGTCTCATTATTCCGGGGATGGATGAAAACAGTCTTGTCTCTTTCCTCCATGAAATCGCCCTCCAACCGGATGAAGGCGCCGAAGTGCTCGGCGTTTTTCAGAATGGAGAGCCGGCCTTGATCAGGAAAAAATACGGTAAATCAACGGTTTATTATACCGGTTCTTTTTTTAGCATTGATTCCAAACCGACAACATCAAAACCTCGGGGCATGGCGGCGCAGAAGCCCGGAAACGCTGAATCAGGCCTGCTGGCATTGTTCAAACGTTTGCTGGCGGACATGGATATTCGCGCGCCTGTCCGTCCGCTCGCAAAAGGATACGCGGAAGTTGAAACGTATTTACTGGCCGGCAGGGACGAAAGTCTTGTCATTTTTATCAATCATGGACCGGAGTCGGTCAATGGGACATGGGAGGTTGAGCCTGGTTTTTCGGACGTGAAAAACCTGACGGTTTCCGACTTGTGCCGGAAACTGCCGGTAAAGGCTGATTCCGGGCGCGCGGGAGTCATTGAGCTTACTCTTGATTTGCCGCGGTACGGAGTTGCAGCGGTTCATTGTTGCCGTACCTCCATAAATTCCGGGTTGCAATGAAGAAAATTACTCTCTTTTGTTGTTGCCTTACCGGAACAGAATCGCATCAGGGTCAACAGCGCCGGCGGTTACATGCGAAAATGGCGCGTAATGTATTATTACAACGGCACTTTGAGCAACTGGCTACGAAGCTGAATGTTTAATATTTAACCTGGATCCGTGATAGAAGTCAAAATAAATCTATTAACAAAACCGATGAAAACCACTCATCATCAATACAATGCGGAGAAAAACATGACCATTCAACAGAGTACGCCGAATGCCGTTATCCCGGCGCGATTGCATCCTTCGGGATTCGAAAAATCAGATTCCAGCTTCTACTCGCTCTCGCTGGCAAGCGACGGGAACATCTATTACAGCCTCTCATCACATGACTTGAACACGCACGGCCGGGTGTACCGCTATGAACCTTCGTCCGACAGAGTGACGTTCCTCGGCGACTTGGGAGAGCTGACCGGCGAGTTTGGGCAAAAAACCATCCCCCAGGGAAAGTCCCATTGCCCCTTCTTTGAGTGTGACGGCAAGCTGTACTTATCCACGCAATACGGATTTTTCCTGTCATCCGGCGACAAGGAGCGCCCGGCCGGCGTGCCCGAGGGATACCGGGCGTATCCGGGCGGACATTTTCTTTCCTACGACCTTGCCAGCGGACGGTTCGAAGACTTGGTGACCGGGCCGGCGGAGGAAGGCATTATTGCCATGCAACTCGACCCGGCGCGCAAACGCATTTATGGGCTGACCTGGCCGAAGGGGTGTTTTCTGGTCTATGATATATCCACGCGCCTTCTACGCAATCTGGGCAAGGTCTCCCGTGAAGGAGAGGCCGGCGAAGGAGAGAATTATTTTTGCCTGTGTCGTAGCTTGGGGCTCTGGCCGGAGACGGGTGATGTTTATTTCACCAATGCCGACGGTGAAATCCTTCGATATTCTTTTATGCGGGATATTGTTGAGTCCGTGGCGGGCGTCAACATGAAGCGCGATATCTTCGGCGCGTGGGACCCCCACAAGCCCGGTCACCAGGGATACAACTGGCGCGATATCTTCTGGCATGAAAAGGAAAAAGTCTTCTATGGCATTCATCCCAAATCCGCCTGGCTTTTCCGTTTTGATCCGGCTCTGCCCCGATTGACCCTGCTGGACCGGATCTGCGCGCAGGAGCTCCGCGAAAGCGGGCGGTTCGAACTGTTTCGTTATGGTTATCTTACGCTCCGTCCCGGTCCCGACGGCCGCACGATTTATTACCTCACCAGTGGCGAGCTTCCTGTGAATGACGGCCGGCGGGTGAAGGAGGTTGTGCGCCTGGTGACGTACCATCTTCCCACGGGGCGTTATTGCGACCACGGCATGTTGCAGTTGCCCGATGGCCGCTCTCCCCAGATGGCGCATACACTCGTCGTTCACCCGAACGGCAAACTGTATTCCTGCCCATGGATAGAACTGGAACCTTTTCGCGCGAATGCGGATGGCCAGGCCCAGTGTGAATGCGATCTGATCAGTTTCTCACAAGTAAATTCAGGTTGACCCAAGTTTAGCAGGTTGGTTATGAATAGTTGTACGGATAACAGCAGGTTAAACGGGTTGTCGTTTAAAGAGTTGCGCGAACAGTACCGTTCCGGACTTTTTGAAGATTTCCTCCCTTTTATGGACAAGTACGTCATTGACCGCGAATACGGCGGGTTCATGTGCCATGCCGACCGCGATGGCACGCGCGTCTCCACCGCGAAACGCGCTTGGTTCGAGGGAAGGGGAATATGGGTATATTCATTCCTGCATAATAAATTTGGCCGTGACCCGAAACACCTTGACGTTGCCCGCAAATCAGTGGAATTTATTTTAAAGAACAAGCCGGAAGGAGACAACTTCTGGCCGGGTTCGTTCACGAGAGAAGGCAAGCCTCTTGAAGATCCGAACCCGCCCTTTTACGGCCGGACATCCATTTATGGCGATCTGTTTATCGCAACCGGATTTGCGGAATATTCCAAATCCGATGGCAACGGACATTACTGGGACATTGCCAGGGGGATTCTCCTGAAGTGTATGAACATTTACGACAACCGGCCCGGACACTGTTCTTTGCCGCCGACTGATAGTGCGCCGGGAGTTGATTCCCCCCGCATTCTCGGACACTGGATGGTTTTCCTCCGGCTTGCAACCGAAATGCTGGAGTCAAAAGCCGATCCGGCGGTTGAAAAAATAGCTGGCCGATGCGTGAAAGCGATTATGGATCATCACTTTAATCCAGAATATGGGCTTCTTAACGAGTATATTAACCACGACATGTCTCGGATTAACAGCGATTACGGCGAGATTTCAACCGGCCATGGCACCGAAGTGCTCTGGATGATTCTTGACGAAGCGTTACGGATAAAGAACAGGGAACTTTTTGATCTTGCCGCCGCCCGCTTGAAACGTCACATAGAGGTTTTCTGGGATGATGTTTACGGCGGCTTGATGGTGGAACTTGTTCATGCTAACAGAAACACCTGGAATACGCAAAAATGGCTGTGGCTTCAGGAGGAAGCCCTGATCGGCGTGATGATGGTGATTGAGCATACGGGCGTGCAGTGGGCAAAGGACTGGTATGCGCGGATATCCGTCTATATGCGCGATAAATTTTTATTGAAACAATATGGGCTTCTGCTCTGGATTTTTAATGCCGGCAGAAAGGTGACGTTTGAACGGAACTCGGACCGGATTGAGAATTTCCACCTTCCCCGTTATCTCATGTTGAATTTGCTGGCAATAGAGAGGATAATAAACAAAAAGGAATGGAGAAATTAATTAGTAAGGATAAAAACAAATATGAATAAGGAAAACATGACCAAACTCAGCGAAAATCCATATCTGATGAAAGCATTTAAATGTCTGTGTGATTGGCTTTGCCAGATACAAAAAGGAGGGAAATTCAGCGGTTGGGCTTTTCAAGATCAACGCGCCGCCCGCGGTCTTTTGGCCGGTTATGAAATTTTAAATGATAAAAAATATCTGGAGGCCGCAACGCAGTGGGGCGAAACCATCTTAAATGAACAGCGAGAAGATGGCGGTTATCGCATGGGGTATGGCGTTTGGAAAGACCCGCCCCAGGAAGAATGTTACGTGGCTGATGGAGGAGAAACCAGCCAGGGCATTATGGCGCTTTATTCATATGCCGGCGGTGAATTTAAAAATAAATTACGAATATCTGCAGATAAATATTTTAAATATCGGGCTGGATTTCGCAATGAAGACGGAAGTTATGGCGTTGGCTGGGTCAAATATGATTATATCAATAATAATGGTGAAACTTTAAAACAAAAAGAAAGAGTATTTCGTGAAAATCGGGGAGCGTCCTTTGTCGTCAGCTGCTCGCTGGGCGGCGCCGCTGCTTATTCGGCCTTGACGAAAAACCAGGAGGATGTGGTTTCGGCTGTTAATGATACCCTGAAATGTATTGAAGAATTCCCGCCGATGATCGCCGGCGGCGTGTATATCGAAAGTCTTTGCTGGGCGCATTATTATCTCCAGGACGAAAAAACACGGGATGCAATTGCATGTTGTCTGAATAAAAAATGGATTCCCTGTGTTACCGACAAGGAGCGCCTCTGGTGGCTGGAAGGAGCGGGGCGCACGGTATTTGGGCTTGATAGCCTGGTTTATTATTATACAAACATAAAAAAAAGCCCCGACGTGCTGACAGCCATACAGCGGGCAACGACCGCGTTATGTGAACCGATGTGGCGTGGAGTTCCGAAGTCGGATGGAACGGCTTTCCCCATGGGACATCTTGTTCTATATCCTACATTAACTGAGCTGACAGAACAGCCTGATAAAATCAACGATTCTCAGTGGCGTTATCTTTGCTACGGGCTGTTAAGCCTCGGAGATGTAATTCTGCCGAATAGCAGTTTGCGGAATTTATAATCCATTTGATCCGTTTATGTTTAAATTTAACGTTTAGAAAACTTTCGCAATTGGCTCAAAGGATAATTGTATGCCCCGTAAGATTGATTTTAAAAAACACAATCAGGAAGTAAAGGCGGTTTGGGAAGCATTTCATAATCGCAAACCTTTTCGCGTGCCGGTTATGGTGTTGGGCTGTATCCGGAACTTGTTCAGCAATCCGGAGGTCAATAAGACCGGATATACCTTTGAAGACTTTTTTAAGAATCCCCAGGCTCAGATTGAATGCCAGTTGGCTTATCGGAAATGGGTGAGATTTAACTGGGTTTGCGACCAGGAAATGGGGCTCCCTGAAAAAGGGTGGCAAATTGGGATAGACTTTCAAAATTCTTATGAGGCCGGGTGGTTCGGCTGTCCCATCCAGTATTTCGGCAATGGCGTCCCCGATACCGTTGAAATTTTGAAGAACGATAAAAATAATTTATATGAAATGGATAGTCCCGATCCCTTGCGCGGCAATCTGCTTGGCCGGGCCATGGATTTTTTTGAGTACATGCGCGAAAAGTGCCCTAAAATGGAATATGAGGGCCGTCCTGTTCTGCCTCCCAAGGGATTGCCGGGTGAGGGCACGGATGGTCCATTTACCGTGGCTTATAAATTGCGGGGCGTTGAAAATGTATGCGTGGATATGTACGAAGACCCAAAATATTACCATGACCTGATGACGTATATCACCGAAAATACTATTCGCCGCATCAAAGCCCTGAAAGAATGGCGCTGGTCACTGTTTCCCGATGAGCCGGATCGCGGAAAGGTGAAGTCGCCGAACTATGGGTTTGCCGATGACGCCATCGCAATAATCTCCACGGAGGATTACAAGGAGTTTGTCTTTCCGTATCACAAGCGTTTGGTTGAGGAATTCAGCGATGGAGGCCCCATCAGCATTCATCTCTGCGGCGACGCCACGCGGCACTTCAGATTTTTGCGCGATAATTTGAATATCCGGTCATTTGACACGGGTTTTCCGGTGGATTTCGGAAAATTACGGAATGAACTCGGACCTGACGTGCTGATTTACGGTGGGCCGACGATCATGCTCCTGAAAGACGGAACTCCAGAAGAAGTCCGCCGGGAAGTTAAAAGGATTTGTGAATCCGGGATTATGGATGGAGGACGTTTTGTTTTACGGGAAGGAAACAATCTCGCGCCTTGCACTCCCCTTGAAAACATTGAAGAAATGTATGAAGCCGGCAAGTTTTATGGCAGAACCAAAAAAATGAAAGATATTGCGGATGAAAAATGATTCTTTGTTGCAGCGAGCATGCTGGATATGGCCCGGAGCATTGCATGAGGATAAACGGAATGTGTATGCTGATTTCCGGCACGATTTCCGGATTGGGCGCAAGAACGGTCCGGCACGTATTGCCATCACCGCGGACCAGTGTTACATGCTGTATTTTAACGGCGAATATGTGGGCCGTGGCCCGGCGCGCGGCTATCAATGGAGTTGGCCGTATGACGAATATGATTTGAGCGGCAAGGTGCGGGCAGGGCATAATTGGATCAGCGTGCGGGTTTACAATGCCGGGCGCAGTACGTGTCAGTATCTTCATCAGTCGGCCTATGGCATGATTTGCGCCGGAGAGGTATGGGGGCATAAAATCCTGAGCGGGGAAGGATGGATGGGAAGGATTTCACAATCCAATCGCCGGGACACGACCAGGCTGAGCGTAGAGTTGAATTATCAGGAATGGATGGATGCGCGGGTTGACGATCAGGACTGGATTAGATCGGCAAGATGTCCGGCCGGTTGGAAATCTCCGGCCGTCAAGCGTCTGTTTGGGTGTATGCCGTGGCATTCCCTGGAGCCGCGCGGTATTCCTAATTTAAGCAATGCAGTATTGGCGTATCAGCGTGTTGTGACAAAAGGCGTCGGCCGATGCGATGCGCAATATAAAACCGATTCCAATCTGACTCTGCCCTGGTTCAGGGAGCTTGAGCATTTAAAATGGGAGCGAACCGATGAATCCGGTGGTTCCACGGTTATTCCGGCCGCTGGCAAGGGCGAATTGAAGGCGGCTGTCTTTGATCTGGGCCGTCCGGCTGTTGGAACGTTGATCGTTGAGGCCGAGGGCGCCAAAGGCGGTGAAATTGTTGACTTTTTCTTTTGCGAGGTGCTTTCCGCGGATGGTCGGCCGGCGTTGACCGACCCCCGCGTTGGCCGCATGGCAATGTCAGCGCGGCTGATTCTGCGCAAGGGAAGAATGCGGCATGAATTCTTTCAGATGATAGGACACCGTTATGTGGCAGTTATCGCGCGGGAGACGCGGCATGGGCTGAAAATTAAACCGCGCCTGCGTGAAACCGTCTATCCCATGGAGATCAAAGGAGCGTTTAAGTCCGGTGATAAAGAATTAAACAACATTTATAGAATATGCAAACAGACCCAGCAGGTTTGTTCCCTGGATAGTTACGTTGACACGCCGTGGCGCGAGCAGGCGCAATGGTGGGGCGACGCGCGGGTGCAGGCTTGGAACACTTTTCATTTGAGCGGCGACCCCCGTCTGCTTGCACGGGGTATTCGCTCCATTGCCCGGCAGGAAGTTCCAAACGGACTGACTTATGGCCATGCGCCGACCGTGGCGCACGGTTGCATCTTGCCGGATTTTTCGCTGATTTGGATTCTGACAATCTGGGATTATTATTATCAGACCGGTGAAACAGGGTTGTTCAAGGAGCAATACGGAAGATTGAAAAGGGTGTTGAATTATTTCCGGACCGAGGGACGTTCAAGGAACGGATTGTTGCGGTTTGACCGGCGGTATTGGCTGTTTCTGGACTGGAGCGATTTATATCGGGAAGGCAATCCGGCTTTGTTGAATTTGTGGTACATACTTGCGCTGGAGAAAACGGCGGAATTGGCCTGCCTTGCCGGAATGCGGCGGGAACAGGCTGAGCTATCAAAAGAATACTGCGCGCATTGCCGGAAAGTGATAACGGCATTTTGGGATAAAAAGGAAGGGATGTTTTGCGATGGATTGACGGAGGATGGAAAAAGAGTGGGACATTATTCAATTCATACCCAGACTTTGGCGATATTGTGCGGACTGCAAACATCATGGCAAAAGGGCATGATTGAAAAAAGTCTTTTACCCTATGCGCGCGGGGATGAAATTCCGGGCGCAAAACCTTCAAGCTATTGGGTGACTTATGTGTATGAAGTGTTGAAGCGTTCCGGCTATGGCGCTGAAGTGGCGCGGCATATTCATCAGAAATGGGCGCCAATGATACCATATGGCGGAACGTGGGAAAGATTTAATATACACAATTCAATTTATAATATGCAATTCGGTTATCAATCGGTGACACATGCGTGGGCCGCGCATCCGCTGTATCATCTGGCCGGAACCTTGGGCGGTGTTTTGCAGAAAAGCGTCGGCTGGAAGGAAATAATTTTCCGGCCGGTCATTATGCCGGAATATAAGTTTGCCGAAACGATCGTGCCGACTCCGCAGGGGAAAATTCATTCGGCTTGGAAGGTTAACGGGGATGAAGCGGAGGTAAAACTTGATCTGCCCTCCGGCATTGAGGCCGACGTGATTCTGCCGGGCGTGAAGGAGCAGATCACCGGAAAGAAAAAATGGGTGGTTGCATTTGGGCAATAAAAAGGAGATATAACACACGACTGCCAGGGAAAGATTTTTGTCTGTGATGAATTTCCGTCCGTTTGATCGTCTTCCCATTCTGGAGTGGGCGATATGGTGGGAGGATAAAACTATTGAGCGCTGGCGCTCCGAGGGGTTTCCGAAAAACGTGACCGACCGGTATGAGATTTGCCGTCATTTCGGCCAGGATGTTTATAAGCAGGATTGGTTTGGCGCCTATCAGCTTGGTTGTCCCGTTCCCAAGACCCACGGGAGCGGTAGGATTGAAACGGAATCCGACTATGATGCCTTCAGGAAATATTTATATCCGTCCCAGCCGGTGGATCGTGAACGTTGGGAACAATGGAGCAAAGAACAGCAACGCGGTGATGTCGTCCTGTGGTTTTCCGTTGACGGTTTTTTTTGGTTCGCACGGAGTCTTCTCGGGATTGAGAGGCACTTGTATTCCTTCTATGACCAACCGGAGCTTATTCACCGCATCAACGCCGATTTAACCGAATGGATTCTGCTTGTCATTGACCGGGTCTGCGCGATTTGTTCTCCAGACTTCATGACTTTTGGCGAAGATATGAGCTATAATCATGGCTCCATGATATCAAAAGAAATTTTTGATGAATTCATGCGGCCCTATTACTTGCGGGTCATTCCCCGCCTCAAAAAGCATGGAATCATTCCGATAGTTGATTCTGACGGCGACGTGACCGTGCTGGCCGGATGGCTTGAGGAAGCAGGGCTGGAAGGCATTCTGCCTTTGGAGCGGCAGGCAGGCGTGGATATTTCCAAATTAAGGAAGGAACATCCGAAGATGCGGTTCATCGGTCATTTCGATAAAACGACCATGGACAAAGGCGAGGCGGCCATGCGCGCCGAGTTTGAACGGTTGTTGCCCACGGCGGCCAAGGGAGGCTTTCTCATCAGTTGCGACCATCAAACCCCGCCCGGCGTTTCTTATAAAGATTATCAATTCTATATTTCACTTTTTAACGAGTATGCAAGAGAGGCCGGGCGCATGTCATAACAAGCCTATGGATGTCATGTTGTTGGAGATTTACGAACGGTAGAAAACTTTTGCAATCGAGTCGGAGGATATCAAGGCAACGATGACTGACAAAGAGTTTTTTATGGAAGTGGATCTGGATTGCCCGGGACTGAAATTGTTTCTAAAGTGGTGTCATTATTCAAAAAACAAAGCGCTGTTTATGTTTAAAATCGAAGGGTATTATGAAGGAGAAAACTAAAATGGCTACTCAACAAATATGGCTGAAACGCGGATTGCTGGCCGGCAGTATAATTCTGTGTGCAATCATTGGCGGACAATCTCGAGGGGATAACGGAGAAACGAACTTTGTAGCGGTTCAATCCGTGAAAACCGCCGCTTATAATCCCGGTACCAATTTTCTTGAATGGGCCGGGGACTTGGAGACCCTGGTGGCGCAGAAAAAAATAGCCTTCCGGGTCAGGACCACCCCACAGCAGGCCGAATTGAAAGACGGGCATAGCGTTCGAACCAGTGAACTGCTTGAATTTGACCTGGTTGGCGCCAAGACAGGGGGTTATATCTATCGTTTCTTTGTGGACGGAATATTTTCCGCCACAGAGATTTTTGTTCCTATAAATTTTACGTTTCTTATGCCGCAATTTGTCATGCCGGGCCCGCACCTGCTTACAATAGCGGCCTCTTTCCCCCAGGACAATCTCACGACGGCCTTCGGCACGAATATTGTACTGTTTGTAACGGGAGAGACCGTGCGGACAAATGACCTCTCAGCAGGGGAAAACAAACAATTGGCCGGAATATTGGAGAAACTGAAAAAAGACGATCAATTTCTGCGGCAATATCAGGCAATATACCGGGACACATCGTTGTCTTACGCCCGCTTTTCCCAGATTCTGGAAGCATGGACTATGGCCAGGGAATTGTTCGGCGATGAAATGGACTTTGATTCGGATTGTCGCCGCCTCCGTAACACCATACAGACATATGATTTGGAACTGCTCAAGCGCTACAGCGCATCAATGCGGAAGGAGGATTTTCTGGGTGTAATATCCAATTCCTTCGACAGCGAAATCGGAAAATTGAATGAAATGACGACGAAACTGGAGAAAAAATCAAGGTCCGATGGCAAGAAGGCGCCTGTTTTGCCGCAGAGAACGCGCCGCCTTGTGGTGCCCTTCGGTACGGGCGGATATACGGACGAAAATACGCGTCGAATAATTTCCGAATCCATCAACACTACCAACAATATCGGCAATTGCGCTTTCAGAGGGTTGTGGCAAGAAAACGACTGGCGGGTTATTAACAGAGAGCTTAAATTTTATTCTCAACTTGGATGGCCGGTAATTTTAGGCGGTTTGCACGGTTTTGCTGATTACGGATCAAAATCCGTTGAGGAAATAATAAGCGTCGAAACGGGACCTTTTCCGGAGATCTACCGCTACTATTTCAAATTGTTTGCCTTAAAGTATGGAGAAGTCTACGGCGTATGCTCGGCTGAGTTTGACGGCGGTGCCAGTAGTTTTGCCGACCGGCGCCTGAATCCTTCAGACAATTCGCCTGCGCCGGCCAATCGCCTGGAAGCCATGCATGGCTACATGAGAAATTACCGCGCATTGTCGAAGGCACTTACTCCCCGTGGACGCGCAATGCATGACAGCGATTTTGGTTTGGATAATTCCTACCTGACGGCGGCGGGAGCGGAAATCATAATTCATCAGCTCTGTCGCGGTGAAAACACGGAGATTTTTATGTCCAATACCCGCGGGGCCTGTCGTGTATTTGGCAACCCGTGGGGCGGGGTTTTAACTCAAGCCCCGATGCTGCTTCTACCCAATCTTAAAAAATCCGGTCGCATAATGTATCCTCCATATAATCCTTATACAACCACCGCGGAGGACAACCATTTTTTGAAATATCTTTATTTTTGCGGCGCAACGATTTTTGCGGATGAAGGCGGCTATTCTTACTTCTCGTCCGAACACCGGCGCGTCTGGTCGGAGATGACGCAGTTCGTGGAAAACCATCCGGATCCGGGCGAATTGCAAATTAACTGTGCTGTTGTGCGGGGGCAGGCCAGCGGTTGGCAGGGACCGCGCGGATATGATCTGCGCTATCCATATGGATTTGGAAGAGTTGATTCTTTCGCGCGTAAAGGCGACCGTTATTCTCCCATCAGTAATTATGGGAGCAAGGCATGTTATCGTGATTTCGACTATCTCAATGTGTTTTTTCCTGAATATGGATGCTATGCGTTTTCCAAGATATCGTTTACCGGCACACCCTACGGGCAAGTGGACATTATCGGCGCGATCATACCGCTGGAGGGGCTGAAGCGCTATAAACTGTTGTGGTTCCTTGGGTTAAATGTCATGACGGATGATCTGGCCTCGAAACTGAAGGCTTATGTGCGCGCGGGAGGTAAGTTGATAATGAACGTGGAACAGTTAAAGGACATAGAAGGGAAAATAAACGTTGGATTGATGAAGGAGCTTTTCGGCTGTGAACCTGACGGCATGGATTATGTTTCGCTGTCAAGTCCCGACGTTGATCTCAGCGCTTTAAAGGTCAGGGCGCATGACGATGCGCGAGTTTTGATGAGAAACAGGAATGGCGATGTTCTGGGGATAGGACGGGATTATGGGAGCGGAAAAGCTTGCCTGGCGCTGGCGCAGTGGCAGTGGATGATGCCTGCGGAGTGGAAGGAAAAAGTTGTGAAACCGCTAATCCATGAGGTTGGAGTGCCGGTGGAGATTTTCCCCGCCGACGTTAGAATGGAGAATTTTGTATATCGGAACGGAGAAGATGCCGTTGTTGTCCTGATGAATCACCGGGGATGGGAATACGAGGAGCCGTGGTTTCGTCGGCGTTATAAAGAGGAAACGGCGGAATTAAAAGAGTTCAGTAATCTTGAAATAAAAGTTGAACTGAACGACAACAAAAAAAGCCAGGTTTTTGAGAAGGCATTTGAAACGCAGAAGAACTTTGGCGCATATGAGCAGATACGGTTGGTGGCGCGGTCTGCCGGAGAGCGGCCGGGCGGTAAAATTGCGATTCAACTTGTTGACCAAGCCGGCAAGGAATGGCGCTCCGCGGTGGGGGACGCCTATGATCTGCAGGACCGTTATTCAAAATTCTACTTTTTTGGATTCTGTCAACTCTGGGATAATAAGGTATTCACGCCCACAAATCTGGATTTAAGCGGGATAGTTAAATTGCGTTTTATCTTTTCAACGGAGGCCCCGGATTTGCCGATATCCTATAAATTCCAGATTGGCAAGGTGGAACTGTTGAATTGTTTAACCGACCAGAAAATTACGCCAACGCAACAGGTTTTGCCCTGGACCGGAAGCGTCAGCGTCAACCTTGGAAGCATCGGGCTTGTTGGCCGGGAATGGGATGTCTATGAAATGACGCCCGATTACAAATGGCAGAAGATAACCGCTGTCCTACAGACAAATCAATTGACTTTTTCCTGCACCGTGCCGGAATGGAAGGAGTATAAAATCAAGCCGCGACAATGACAATAAGGGGCGCTGGTCGTTTTCGCTTGACTAGTTTTCGTGCTTGGTTCAAACTCATGTGCGTGCGTGTGTGAAAGTGGGGGATTCAAGAAAAATCAATCAAAAAACAAGACGATCACAACAAGATGAATGATTCAAGTTTTACCTGGAATAGCCATATAAGCCGGATATGTCCGTTTATCTGTTTTTTACTTACCGTGACGGTCCATGCCGCCACGCATTACGTCTCGCTGAATGGCACGAATGATACTGCCAATGGTTATCCCAACTGGGAGGGGGCGGCCACGAACATCCAACGGGCGGTTGCTGCGGCAACGGCGGGGGATACGGTGCTGGTCAGTAACGGCACGTATTATCTGACCAATCAGATAGATATTGTCATTGCGATAACAACGACCAGCGTAAATGGCAGTAGCGTGACAATTGTGGACGGCAACAATTATCCTGGCAAACCGGTTACAAATAGATGCTTTAATCTCGGCGGCGGTTGCGTTTTGGATGGATTTACGATTTTAAATGGAAACGCACTCTATGGGGGAGGGATAGTAATAGGTGCGGGAACTATCCGTAATTCGATAATTATTAGCAACCAATGTCAATCTTCTAGCGGTGCGGGCGGCGCCGGAATATACGCAAGCGCAAACACGTTTATATGCAATTCTGTCATTAGCTATAATGTGGCAAGTAATGCGGCAAACTGTTCTGGAGGGGGAATTTTTTCTTCTGGTGTAATATCAAATTGTATTATTAACGCAAACAAAGTGTGGGGCGTCAATTATGGAAAAGGAGGGGGAGCGTATCTTAATGGGGGTTTTATATATAACAGTCTTATTGTTGGAAATTATGCAAACAACTGGGCCGGTGGCGTTGCTGTAGGCACAGTGATTAATTGCACAATTATAAGTAATACTGCGGATAGCCTGGGAGGGGGAATTATGCAAACTAAGTGCTTAAATTCCATCATCTATTTTAACATCTGTGGTAGTAGCAGCAATTATCCTAGTGACGCATGGGCTGCTCCGTATGCCACAAACTGTTGTATTGCTCCAGTTACGGGACTTCTCGTTGGTAGCACAAATAATACTGATTTAAATCCGTTGTTTGTTGATTATGTCGGTGGTAATTATCGTCTGGCTCCGAATTCGCCGTGTGTAAATACCGGCACAAATCAGAATTGGATGACAAATGCGGTTGATCTGGACAACCATTCCCGAATTGACCGGTTTTCTGGGATCGTAGACATGGGGTGCTTTGAATACCTTCCCTCCGGAACCATGTATTCCGTGCCGTAGAATCTGCAAAGGACTACGAGTCAGTTGCAAAAGTCTTTTCGGAACCCACCCCGGCCTTCGGCCACCCCTCCACGGGAGGGGAACCCAAGAGATTACGGGACAAGCTGTTATGATCCCCTCCTTGGAGGGGTACGCGAAGCGGGGGGTGGGTCCGCAGTCGGCTGAAAGACTTTTGCAAGCAGCTCCTACGTTAAATAACCTACAGGGGTTACCAGACCTATTTCAGGACGGACAGCACATCTGTTAGTGAAACATGGCGCTGAGTTTGGGTTTTACTGCAAGAAAATATTACCGGCAGAATCTTTTCGTAGCGTCCGACATGAGGTAACCGTCTGGCCTTGCTTTCCAATTCTGCCATCAACCTTTCGGCTTTCCGCAGATCGATATCCATCTTGACTTCGCCGACCAACAGAACTTTTTGATCTACCGACTCGGCAACCACATCACATTCCATGTCAGCGCCGTCGAGCCCTGTTCCCCACCAGCGGCCGGCAGTCGACCACGACCTGCCGCCAATTTCAAGTCGTGGCACCGCCAAACGGACAAGTTCTTCCCAAATCTGTCCAATGTGCCGGCCTGATTCGCGTCTGATTTCCTGCTGTACGCGCACTGCCTCTCCGCTGTCCAAACGTGAACGGTTCGGTTGAACATATTGGCTCCAGAACAAGAAAAACGGGTCGCTGATCCGGTATACGGTTCTTTTCGTATTTTTTTCGTTCAATCCGAAAGGATACTCGCGCCTGATGAATCCCAAATCAATCAGGCGTTGAAGCGGACGGGAAAGAGATGTGGCCGGTTTTCCCAGCCGGCCCGCGATTTCTGAAATCCGGTGACACCCCTGGCCGATAAGGCTTAATATTGAGGCCGGCTGGACGGCATCGCGCAGATCGTCGAGCAAAAGCCGCCATGGCTCATCGTGCAGAACACCGGACGGTTCAAGTACCAGCTCTTTAACGGCGTCCCAGGTGGAAGCGTATTCAGCGGCCAGTTCCCAATATCTGGGCACGCCTCCCCAAACGGCAAAAGCCGCAAGCGCCTCGCTGGCGACGCTTAATTTCAAAGCCTCCGATATCCAGCCGGCGCCGAGCGGCTTGACGTGAATAATTTCTTTTGCGCGGCCATAGAGCGGCGCGTTGGAATCAAGTACAAGCCCCTGCATCATGCGTTGTGATGATCCGCAGATCGCCATATGCGCGCCTTTCAGAGGAAGACGGTCTGCAAATTTTTGCAAGACGCTGGGCAATTCCGGGCTGACGGCGGCCAGATAAGGAAACTCATCAAGCGCGAGTACCGAACCTTTCTGGGCCTCGTTGAACCACCGTTCCAGCAGGCTATTCCAATCCGGATAAGCCACTTGATCAAAATTTCTTAACTGTCCGGTTATCTGTCTGGCGAGAAGGTTGCGTTGGAGGGCCGCCTCGCTTTCATCCGCCACATAGTAAACCGACTTTTCTTCTGGCAAACATTCTTGAAGCAGACGCGATTTTCCGCAACGTCGTCTGCCATACAAACAGCAAAAGGAGCCCTCTTTGCCGGAGAAAGCCTTCTTCAAGCGTCGCAACTCGTCCGATCTATTCATGAAATTAAGACGCATGCCTTACCTCACTCTTTTTATTCTTTTAGTAATTATGCCATAATAACATTATGTTGCAATAGCATAATAAAAGTTTTTTTAGGATATAGTTTGGATTTTAGCACACAGACTGTTTATTTCACCGCCGATCGAAAACGGCGCGATCGATCTTGACGGTCATTCCCGCCAGCATTGACCGGTTTGCGGGCATCGTGGACATGGAGGAAGGATAGGTTGGAAGCAAAGTTCACCGTTCACAGTTCAGGGTTGTCAAACGTTGAACCATGAACCGAGAACTCCGGAACCGGCCAGAAATATCTTTTCCCCGGGACCATGTATTCCGTGCCGTAGTTCCTCTGTTTAATTTACGACATCGAAAATAATGTCCGGCGTTATTGCGCCTTTGGCGCGGCTATGCGCCGGCCGGCATTGATGAAAACTTCCGTCTCAAGGAACGGCTGACCGGCGCTTTCGGTGACCAGTTTGATGTGCGCGGCCTGCGGCGCGCAGTTGGAGCCTTTTTCCGGATCCCACTGGTTGGTCCAGTTCATTCCGTCGTAAAAGGAAATTTCCATTTTTTTTATGCCCCGCCATTCCTCCCGTCCGCCAGACAGACCTGACGGCACGCGAAATGGAAAAACTTTCCTGCTCAGAACAAATTCACCGACCGTTCCCGTGGACTGCCATGTATAAAAGACGCGGGCGAGTCCATAGCGCCATGCGTTGGACGTGACAGACGGAAAGGCGCTGTAAAAACACATTTCAAAGTTTTCCCGCACGCCGTTGGAAAAGGCCGCCGTGAAAACCGGGCTTGTGCCGCAGGGAACCGCCAGGCAACGCATATCGCGCGCGATAAAGTCAAGGGCTTCCGCGGCAGGAAGCGATTTTGCGCGCCAACGGTTCTGCAAAGAAACCGTGTTCAACACGGAAATATATACGATCAGGATGACGCCGATTATCAGGGCCGCTATGGTTACGGCAATCAGAAGCTCTATCAACACCAGGCCTGCGGAGGAATTTGAAGAGCGATTCATAGCAATCGTCCGGGCAAGAATCAATCAGCCCGATTTTATCAATACGATGCAGAAATATACGATGCCTATGAGCGCAATCATCCCGAAGACAACCACCAGTGCGATCCAGAGCCCCTTGCGGTTCTGATAACGCGCGCCGAACGGCGATATGCTTGAAAAAGTCTTGGGCACCGTGACCGAGGACTCCTTGTCGACAACCACTTCCGTGACCGGCTGGACCGTCGAGGTGACGTTAGCCTCAGTTTCACTTTCAAAAATGAATTCGCAGGAACCGATCTGAATCACCTGCTTGCTTTGCAGTTGGGTCTCGGCCAAAACGGGCTGCAGGTTGAGGGTGGTGCCGTTGGTGGAATTGAGGTCGTGCAGAAAGAAACGGTCGCCGCGGCGCGATATATAACAATGCTGGGAGGAGACCGCCTCATCCTGCAGGACGATGTCGTTGTTTGATGCGCGGCCCAGGGTGGTCCGATCCTTGTTGATTTCAAACTTCTGCCCCTTGACGGAGCCGGACATGCCGATTAAAAAAGCCATTTTTACCGCCTTATAAGATCAAACCAGAGTAATTTCTGTTATCCGGATACTTTAAAATCTCCTTTCAACATGTCAATCGTTTTTTCAATGCGCCCCGTAACCCCCTCCCCGAATCTTTAGCGAACAGGCCGCCGGAGCCTGTTCGCTAAAGATTCGGGGATCTACTGGGCGCATATCACTTCCGTAGGGGTTGTGGCAAAAAGGCGGACATAGGGGATATTTATCCTGAATCATGTGGGAAAAGTTTATGCCAGTGTCCATTGCGGTGAAGAGTAGAGAGGGCGATAAAAGCC
>Ga0209749_1000334_pt1 | contig 71232 bp, 56 predicted proteins | sample EPASupsiteSAE347_FD_187267 | JGI IMG/M metagenome (GOLD analysis project Ga0209749, IMG submission 187267) | Bioremediated contaminated groundwater from EPA Superfund site, New Mexico - Sample SAE3-47 (SPAdes) (version 2) | ecosystem: Environmental > Aquatic > Deep subsurface > Groundwater >... | reverse complement strand
ACAAAAACAATCTGTTATGCCTGGTCATTTATTCCAAATCATGCCCACTTTCTTGTAAGAAGCGGACCCTCGGGAATAGCATTTCTTATGAGGAAACTCCTTACAGGTTATGTCGTCTCTTTCAACCGTCGCAATCACAGAACAGGCCAACTATTCCAAAACCGCTACAAGTCGATAATCTGTCAGGAAGACGCCTATTTTACAGAACTCGTTCGCTATATTCATCTCAATCCGCTCAGGGCCAAAGTTGTATCCACCCTTGCCGAACTTGACCGTTTTGCCTATTCAGGCCACAGCGCCGTCATGGGAAAAAAAGAAAGATCATGGCAAGATACGGACTATGTACTGCACTTCTTCGGAAAAGATGCCGGGGATGCAAGAAAAGCCTATCATTCATATGTTGAAGACGGCATCCATCAAGGAAAGAGAGAAGAATTGTCCGGTGGAGGACTCATAAGAAGTCCCGGGGGCTGGTCGGATATAAAAGGTCAAAGACAGAGGGCAAAAGGAGACCGACGAATACTGGGCGACAGTAATTTTGTTTTAAAAATCCTGGCAGAAGCAGGCGAGCGCTATGAGCGTAGATTTGCACTTAAAAACAAGGGACACACCCTGGAAAGCATAGCCGGAAAAGTCTCAACTCTTTACAACATCAGCCCGGAAGATATGCTCTCGAAGGGCCGCCGGAAAACAACCGTTGAAGCTCGAAGCCTCTTCTGTTATATTGCCGTCCATGACCTCAATGCAACAGTAACGGAGGCGGCAAGGCTTATCGGTATGGCGCCTTCAACCATCAGTTATGCGGTAATGAGGGGGAAGAAGATAGCGGAAGGAAAGGGGTTGCAGATAATGGAAGAGTTATTGAAATAATGAAGGACGTCCCCACCATACACACTCGTTACGCTCGCGGCTGATTTTGTTGTTCTCCCGGCGCTTCGCGCCGTGGGCTGACCCTGGCGACTCTGCTCAAATAGAAAGAGAGAACTGCCGCCGCAGAGGCTAAAACGCCGAGGATCAAAAAAGCGAGGGTGTAGCCATGCGTTACATCATGAATATATCCTGCCGCGTAAGGACCAAGAGCGCCCCCAAGCGTCCCAACAAATGATATGACTCCAAAGATTGCACCCATAGAGCCGACGCCGAAAAATTCCGCGGTCATAGCCGGTATAAGCGGGATACTTCCACCATAGGCAAAGCCGAAAACAATAGAAAAGATATAGAATGTCATGACGTCCTTTGACACGATCAGGAAGAACAGCATGACTGCTTCAGCAACAAAGGTCCAGGGCAATATTTTTTTTGCCTGCACTCGATCCGAAAGACCGCCCAGCATCAGCCTGCCAACGATACTGAACCCGCCGGTACTCGCAAGTATGCTTGCAGCAAACATAGGTGATATTCCAACATCGGTAGCATGAGGGACAATGTGAACCAAAGGGGTAATCGTGGTCATGTAATTGATCGTTTCCACGAAAAGGAGCAGCCAAAACGGAACAGTCAGCATGGCTTTCTTAAGGCTAAGTCCTTTCTCACGGGAATCTTTGCGATCTGCCCCTGCTATATGCGGAGTGCCCCTCCCTTCTCCATCTGGCTTAAGACCCATCGCTTCAGGGCTCTCCCTCAAGAAGAACGCACTTGTGGGAATGGCTACCAGAATGATTACCCCGATGATTGTATAGGAGTAACGCCAATCGTACCTTGAGATAAGGTATTCTGTCAACGGCGAGAAAATGACCGTACCCAGGCCCATGCCTGCCGTAAAGATACCCAGAACCAGCCCTCTTTTTCTTGTGAACCACTTTGACAGCGTTGAGGAGAGCGGCACGTAGAAGCAAGCTGCTCCCAGCCCACCCATAATACTGTAAAAGATATAAAGGTGCCAGATCGCGCTAGCACGGCCCGCCAGAAATATACCAAGACCCAAAGAGACGCCGCCAATTACGACGGTCAGCTTCGACCCTCGCCGGTCCGAAACATGGCCCATAACCATGCTGAGGACAGCCCGCACGATCATATAAAACGAGAATATTCCTGAGGCAGCTGCTCGGGTCCAGCCGAACTCCGCTATCAACGATTTAAGGAAAACTCCGAAGGAATACTGGACACCAAAGCAAACAACCATTATAAGGGATGCCGCACCGGTGATAATCCAGCCATAAAATAGTCGGGGGCTATATGTGTGAGGTGGCATATAGTGATTTTTGATTTTTAAGAATAGTAGAAGAAAGCGGATTACTTCGTCAAGACAATTTTTATCATTCTTGAGTTACCAGAAGGAAACGGGGCCAGAGGGGATTCAGGGGACGCTCTTGAAATGTGATGTGTCAAAAATACTACAATGACCGAGCGGACATATAGGTAACAAAATTATTCTGGGTACATAGGTAACACTTTTGTATACATTTACAAGCAACAGGAGGTGCTGCTTATGGGTTGGGGTCGGACCAAGCCGTAAAGGTTGTTTTGAGTTGTGACGGCCTGCTGCTCGAACATACATACAATCAATAATATTGGAATATGAGCAGGAAGGGCCTTACAACTCCTTCGTCGCCGGAATCCGTTGTTGCTCACCGTGTTCGCAATTAAACCGTTTCCCGAGTCGCGACTTCAATCATGCCTTGATTTACTTCTTTCTGAAAAACAAACTTATAGGGGCGCCGGCGAAACCGTATTTTGCCCTCAGGGAGTTTTCAAGGTATCTTTTGTAATGTTCCGGTATGAGTTCGGGATAATTGGAGAAAAGGAGAAAAGTAGGGTTTGATGCAGCCACCTGATTTACATAAAAAATCTTTATCTGATTTCCCTGTACCCGCGGAATAGCAGCCTTTTTCAAAAAACCTTCGAAGACCTTATTGAGGGCGGATGTATTGATTATCTTTTGCAGCTGACCATATATCCTTATATCTGTTTCAATTATCCTCTCAATATTTTTCCCTGTTTTTGCAGAGGCAAAGATAAGAGGCGCAAAGGAACAATGGGGGATTCTATTCATGACCGTCTGCCCATATTCGTTTTGTCTTGCCTTTTCCTGCACAAGGTCCCACTTGTTGATAACGACACAGAGCCCTTTACCTTTTGAGAGAACCATATGCGCAATACCGGCATCCTGATGGCTTACCCCTTCTGCTGCGTCTATTACAAGATTTACGACATTTGTCTTTTCGATTGTTTTTATTGCGCTTGAAACGGAATATCCCTCAACTTTCATGGAAATCCTGCTTTTTCTGCGCAAACCGGCAGTATCGATGAGAATGATGTCTTTTTCATTAAATGTAATTTTTGTATCAACGGAGTCTCTGGTAGTGCCGGGGATGTCGCTGACGATCATCCGCTCTGAGCCGAGAATTCTATTCGCAATAGAAGATTTACCGGTATTTGGCCTGCCAACGATGGCAATCCTCAATGCATCAGAGGTTATTTCGTCCCCCGGCCCCCGGCCACTGGCTTCGGTTGCCGGCTGCCGGTTGTCGGGAACTTCCTGCCCCTTGATCCCTCGCCCCCCCGACTCCTTGACCCCTGATAACGTTTTACAAACATCATCCAGTAACTCGCCGATTCCAAGCCCGTGGGCTGCGCTGACCGGATAAAACTTTTCTGCGCCGAGCCTGTAAAATTCAGAAAGATCATCTTCTCTTTTTTGCGAATCTACTTTGTTGATCACATAAAATACGGGTTTACTGTGTTTTCTTAAAACATTCGCAATATCAACGTCCTGGGGCAATAAACCATCCTTTCCATCGAGCACAAAGAGGATAGCAGACGACTCATCCATAGAAACGTGAATTTGCCGCTCAACTAACTGAAACATATTGTCTTCAGTTGCAGGCTCGAATCCGCCGGTATCAACAAGTACAAATTCTCTCCCGTTATATTCAAATTCGCCGTAGTTCCTGTCGCGTGTAATACCGGGGATATCCTCGGTGATGGCCTTCCTGTATCCTATGAATCTGTTGAACAAAGTTGATTTGCCTACATTCGGACGACCAACGATACTGATAATATGTTTCAAATTTTAAACCTCACTGTTTTTCTTGTTTCTTTGGCTTCTCTTGTTTCTTTTGCGTTCAAACCGAAAAAACCAAAAAAACAAAAGAAACGAGGGAAACTTATTTTATTCTTTATACCTCACAACCAGACTCAGAATAAACCCTATCAGCGGCAGTATCATTATAGATTCAAGCGCCACGGGTACACCAAAATTGTCGGCCACTAAACCGAGGAGTGTCACACCGATTCCACCGGTACCTATCGCAAAACCCACCATCAGACCGGAGGCAACCCCGAGCCTATTCGGCAGTAATTTTTGTGCCATGACTATTGTCACGGAAAATGTGGATATAAGGAGCAACCCCTGGATGCCAAGGACAAAGAATATGAGATAGGTTCTCTGGACAAAAGGCACAAAGATAAGGGGAAGGGTTATTGTGGCAAGAAACATGGATAGACGAAGGAAATATTTATGCCCCCACCTGTCGGCAAAGGGCGCACCGATCAATGTGCCCGCCGCTCCGCATACAAGATAGACAAATATAAGCTTTCCCGCAAACAGGGGGTCACCCTTCAGGTAGTTGATGTAGTAAAAAGGTATATAGGTAATCAATCCCATTTGTGCCCAGGACCTCATAACGACGATCATAATAATGAAAAAAAGCGAGATATAAGCACTCGTCGGGGTTTTGGGTGCGGTTTTCTGATGTTCGGCGTGTACGAGTCGCGGGATAGAGATCGTTTTTCTGTAGTAAAGGATAACGGCTGTGCACAGGAGCGACGGCACAACAATAAGGGGAAGCGAAGAAAAGCCGAGATACTGGATGATATATATTGCAAAGAGGGGCCCCAGAGAAAAACCGAGATTTCCGCCCACAGAGAATATAGACATGCCGGTAACACTTTTTTCACCGGTAAAAAAATGGGCAGTCTTATAACCTTCCGGATGATATGAGGCAACACCGAGCCCGCTTACCACCACAAGAAAAAGAATAATAAAATAATTTGTCGGAATGGACAAAAGGCAAAATCCCACGCCTGCACATAGTAAACCGATGGGAAGAAGCACTGCCTTTGCTTTCCTGTCGGAATAAAAACCAAAAAGCGGCTGGAGCACGGATGAAGTAAAATTGGCCGTCATCAAAATAACACCGGTCATGGTATAGGAAAGAGAGAGTTTTTCCTTTAAAAATGGAAGGGCGGCGGGGAGCGCACCCTGGTAAATATCAATAACGAGGTGCCCCAGAGAAAGGATTAAAAGGACCTTAAGATTAAATTGTTTTGTCATTAAGGATTTCCCTGAACTGCAGAAGCAGGCGACATGTGGCGCCCCATATCCTGTCGCCATTATAATGAAAAGACGGCACTATCTGCACATTTCCCATGTGTTCAGCCTCTTCCATGTCCGGATTAACATCCATAAGATGTTCTAAGGGCAGATTAATCAGATAGGCAACTTCTCCGGGGTTGGTTTTGAACTTGTAAGGATAGGGGATTATACCCACGTAGGGGGTCATGACAAAACCCGTCAGGGTGTACATATCGTCCAATCTTCCAATAACCTCAACATCGTTTTTTTTCACGCCGATCTCTTCGCAGCATTCCCGGAGCGCAGTATTCATTGTATTGCCATCGTCGTCCTCACACATGCCGCCCGGAAAAGATACCTCGCCTTTGTGCAATTTTACCTCATTTGACCGTTTGGTAAGGACAATGAAGGGTTCCATTTCTTTTTCGTATAAAGGTATTACGACTCCCGCACAGATAGCGTGTGGATTATCAATGGTTTTAAAATGATATCGTTTCAGCTTCTCGCGTATAAGTGAAATCATGCTCTATTAAACTATACAACTATTGGGAAATCAAATGCAAAAGACCCGGATATGATTTACTATAGAATTTTAGATGTAATTTTCGAGGAGCAGCGAAAGGGTCTTTTCTACACTTCCCGGCTCTTTTTGTTCCATTTCTCTGATCTGCTTTTTTATCTTGAAGTAGGTGAGTTCGTCATTGAGATCATTAAGGCTCCTGTAAATGCCTGCCCTTCTGCCGAACCTGAATACGAGCCTTTGTTCATCGGTAAGGGAAAGAAATTCGTCAATAATCCCCAGCATCTTCTCCTTCTCTTCAGGGAGTTTCCCTTCGACCTCTTCGAGCAGGTTAATGATATGGTCACTTTTTATTTGACTTGTTATATTGTCGAGACTTTCGATAAGCGACCTTTCTTCAAGCAATATTTCTTCTTCTGTGGAAAGGGTAAAATCACCGCTTTCTATTTTCTCATAAAGGGGCATATCTTTGGTAACTTTCAACGTCCTGAAGCGGATAAAGTCGGGATTGATGTTATTCAGGGCATCAGACGTATCCCGGACATGTTCCTTCCACCATTTCCTGCCGCCCATACCGGGCACTATGTATTCTGAAAGCTCTATACCCGACGCCTTAACCTTTTTTCCGCATTCGATATGTTCTTCTTTTGTGACACCCTTATTCATGTATTTCAGGAGAAAGTTATTCCCTGACTCCAACCCTATGTGAAGTCTTGTGAGGCCGGCATCCTTCATCCTTATTAAGTTGTCAACGGTGAGCCTCTTTGCAATGGTCCTTGAGCGGGCATAGGATGTTACCCTGTCGATGGAAGGAAATTTTTCCTTCAAATAGGTGAGCGCAGCGATAAAATCTTCCGGGTTCATGGCTAAGGAGTTGGCGTCCTGGATGAAGACATTGCGCCCGCCAAAATAGAGCCACACAGCTATGCTTTTGTAACATTCATTGTAGGTGTTGCCGGAGAAAATCGATTCGGCAAGGGGTTCGGTAATTTTACCGGCAAACCCCTGTTTCCAGGATAAGGTCATGATATTGTCATATATGGCCTTAATTGTATCAATATCCCCCTTGACCTCATCCAGGGTCCTTTTTTCGAACTTTCTTCCTTTGTACACATGGCAAAAAGCGCACTGATTCCATGAACAGTTTCTTGTGAACCGTACGAGAAGGCTATAAGCCTCGTTGGGCGGCCTTATGGGGCCTATTTCATACCGCAAGGCATTACTCATTTTTTTCTACGTGTATCGGAAATACGGGTGTTGATGTCTTGGACATGACCTTTTTTCTCTTTTTCCCGGAAGCTGTTCTTTTTCTTTTCCTTATCAGTTCTGTTTTCTTTGTGTTAGATGGCATAGTTATCTCCTTTTTGTTGATTTATCATAGCACATAACCCCTCTGTATTCAATAAATTGAGTTATTTTAGAAGCATTCCGTTTGTGGTATATATTTTGTGAAGCTGTTCAAGGCTAAAGGCTAAAGGGTAAAGGTTCAAGGTTCAAGGCTAAAGGGTAAAGGTTAAAACTGAAAAACCGATAAGTTTGAACGTAGAACAATAAACAGAGGAGGTTAATGAGCCATGAAAGCAATGGTACTTAATAAAATATATAAGCTTCCGGAGGAAAAAACCCCTCTTTCTCTTGTCGACCTTCCCATTCCTGTTCCGGTAGACAAGGAGCTTCTTATCAAAATCTCAACCTGCGGGGTGTGTCATACCGAACTGGATGAAATCGAGGGCAGGACTGCGCCGCCACATTTTCCTATTATTCCCGGACATCAGATTATCGGGAGGGTTGTGGAAATCGGGAAAAGTGTGAGCAAGATGAAAATCGGAGACAGGGTTGGTATCGGGTGGGTTTATTCCGCATGTGGTAAATGTAAATTCTGTGTTGAAGGAAATGACAATCTCTGCGAACAATTTAAGGCAACCGGCAGGGATGCTCACGGGGGTTATGCTGAGTATACTGCAGTTCAGGAAGATTTTGCATTCAAAATACCCGCCGCCTTTACTGATATGGAGGCGGCGCCGCTTTTATGTGCAGGCGCAATAGGGTATCGCTCTCTCAGGCTCACGGGTTTAAAGGACGGGAACAATCTCGGCTTGATGGGTTTTGGCGCTTCAGCCCATCTCGTAATACAGATGGTGCAACATAAATATCCGCACTCAAAGATCTTTGTCTTTGCACGGAGCGAAGGGGAAAGGGCCTTTGCACGGGGACTCGGTGCTTTCTGGGCAGGCGATACCGAGGATGTACCACCGGAAAAATTACACAGTGTTATCGACACCACACCTGCCTGGAGGCCAATAATAGAAGGTTTGAAAAATCTGGAAAAAGGTGGAAGGTTGGTTATAAATGCTATCCGGAAGGAAGAAGTCGACAAAGAAGTACTTTTGTCGCTGGATTACCCCGGCCATCTCTGGCTCGAAAAAGAGATTAAGAGCGTTGCTAACGTGGCAAAAAGGGATATCGGCGAATTTCTGGAGATGGCGGCGGAGATTCCCATCAAGCCTGAAGTAGAGGAATACAGCCTGGAAGATGCCAACAAAGCACTGATTGAACTGAAAGAAAGAAAGATCAGGGGAGCAAAGGTTCTGAGGATATAGTCATACCAAATCGGATTCAAAGATAGAACGAGGCATCAAGGAGGAGCCGACGCAGGCGTACAAGTAGTACGTCGAGGAGCGCGACGACGAGATAACGAAGTTATATGAATGAAGGCGAATTGGTATCAGATTTCGAGACGAAATCCTTTCTCTTTGAACAGCTTCAGGCAGATATCAACTACATTACCGTCATAGAGCTTGCCTCTATTTCCCCGGATTTCGTTCAATGCCCTGGCTATCCCAAGAGAAGGCCTGTAGGGTCTGTGGGATGCCATAGACTCAACAACATCTGCAACAGCAATGATCCTTGCATCCATGAGGATCTGATCTCCTGAAAGGCCGCGAGGATATCCTGAGCCATCCATCCTTTCATGGTGTTCATATACTATATCGGCGATAGGGTATTCAAATTCTATATTTTTTAATATTTCATACCCCGCTTCGGAGTGGTCTCTCAAAACGCTTAACTCATGCGTGCTGATCCTTCCCGGTCGGCTGAGAAATTCCGCAGGTACATATATCTTCCCGATATCATGAAGCATGCCTGCGGTTTGAATAGCCTTTATATGGTCATCATCAAAATTCATTTCTTTTGCTATTGCTGTGGCAAGTTGTGTAACCCTATGCTGGTGGCCGGCAGTATAGGGGTCTCGTATTTCGATAGCCATCGATAAGGCTTTTGTAGTTCCGTCCAGAACCCGTCTCATGGTTATATCTATAACTGTTCCCTCATAAAAAATGAAACTACCCCGTTCGTCAAAAACAGCCCTGATACTCATGGAAACCCATATCCTGCTTTTGTCTTTTTTGTAATATTGTGTTTCAACCCCCTTAACATATCCATTCATTTCAAGAAGTTTTTTGAGTTCAATACCCCGTTCGGGGTTTACATATAAATTCTGCTCCATATTTGCAACAACAGAGATGAATTCTTCGGGGGATTTATAGCCAAGCATACGGGCAAAGGCAGCATTGACCATTGTGTATATCCCCTCTGCATCGGTCTGGAATATACCCTCAATAGCGCCATCAAAAATACTCCGGTATTTCGTTTCGCTTTCCCTCAGGGCCTCCTCATAAACCTTGCGCTCAGCAACTTCATAGAGCAAATCTTCATATGCCTTTTTCAGCTCAAACGTCCTTTCCTGAACCTTTCTTTCAAGTTCATCCCGGGCGTTTTGCAATACCCTTTCAGCTTCTTTTCGTTCCGTTATGTCATTTCCAACGCAAAGGATCCCTATAACACAGCCTTTTGCATCAAGGATACCTTTGTTTGTCCACAGAACCCAGACCCTGCTCCCGTCTTTTCTCATATTTTCGTTTTCGTTTATTGTATGCTTCGCGGGGTTCTGACAAATCGATTCGATGAAAACCGCAAGGTCACGGCCCGACGATTCAACCTTCGGGACTATGGTCCCGATCACATTTCTTCCAATAATCTCTTTTTTTGTATATCCGAAAAATTTATAGGCAAATTCATTGATAAAAATGATATTTCCCGCAGTGTCAATACGGAGAATTATGCTGTTTGCAAACTCAACCAGCTCACGATATTCCTTTTCGCTTTTCTTAAACATTTCAGCAGTATGCTTATGCTGATTTTCAGATTTTTGCATTTGTACGATTGAACGCTGCATCTCCGCAATTTCTTTTAGAAGTTGCTCTTTCGTTTTTGCCTTGTCCTTAATTCCGGCCATATTGTTTTTTCGCACAAAGCGTGCTGAATTTCAATGAAAAAGACTGTTTTTAAAAATCATTCTGAGGGTGATATTTCTGAGGATATCCGGTTTTTGTTAATTTGTGTCCATCCGGAAACAACGATTTTTCGGATGGAGCTTTTAGCAGTTAGCCGTCAGCAGTCAGGTAAAACATCGTATTTAAAAGGTTTCGCTAATAGCTGAACGCTGATAGCTTACAGCATGAATCCGAAAAGTGTAGTTTTCGGACGAGTACTAATTAAAAAGGGAACGAAACTTTAATGGATAGTACAAAGAACGGGGGCACGATACATGCCCCCGTTGATTTATTATGCTACTTCTTTGCCGGTGCTGCCGGTGCTGCCGGGGCTGCTTTTTCCGGGGCTGCTGCCGGTTCTGCTGCCGGTTTTTCTTTCTTTTCTGCTTTCGGTTTCTTTGCTTTCTTTTCTTTTACCGGTTTGTCGGCTTTTACCGGTTTGTCGGCTGGTGCTGGTACCGGTTTGTCAGCGGCTACTGCTGCCGGTTTGTCAGTGGCTGCCGGTTTTGCTGCCGGTGCCTGTGCAAACACAGTTGTCACAAATGCAAGACCGATCAATACTGTTAAAGCAATCATTAAAACTTTCTTCATACCTTTACTCCTCCTGTTTTTTTTATTTAACTTCCTGATTAATATTGTTTGCATTTTCAGTGCCAAACTATTGATTAGAGATAATATATTAATATTCCAAGGGTTGAGTTTTCCGGACCGGTCATCAATTCGTGAAATAACGAAAAATGAGTACTATTTGTTCGTTAAATTGCGAATCCTGTTCTTTTCGTATCGCTTTGCTACCTTCCGGACATGAGTTTTTTATAGCAACCTGTACTGCGGATGTTGTTCAGGTCTGTATCTTTTTCTATGTGACCCCAGTCATTATAACCTTCTTCTATGGCCTTTTCCAACCATCTGCATGATTCATCGGCTTCGTTTATTAAAGAATAAAGGCATGCCTTATTATAGTATGCCCAGTGATGCCGTGGATCTAACCCGATTGCGCTGTTAAAATCCTCGTTAGCCTTTTCATAGTTTTTCATGCCCAGATAAACAGCACCTCTATTGGTATAGGCCATTGTATAACGGGGATTCAGATCAATAGCTTTGTTAAAATCCTCAATAGCTTGTTTTTGTTTGTCTGTCTTTGCATAGGCAAGTCCCCGATTATAATAGGTTCTTGCATCCCCGGGATTGATCTCAATGCCTTTTGAAAAGGCATTGACGGCGCCGCTGTAATTGCCGGAGTCGCTCAGCATGTTTCCTTTTCGGAGCCACTCTTTATCGTTAACCTCTTTTTTGTCCTCGATCGTTTCCGTTTTCAGTTCCGAAGAAAGCGGGGGCCTGCAATATTTGCACGGAACATAGCCGGCTCTGCCGGCCTCTTCGGGGCTGTTAAATTTAATGAGCCGGGCAGGTTTTATCTTTTTTGCCTGTTTACATCGAGGACGATGATATTTGTTTGATGTTTTCGATGCGTAAAATTCAGCGCCATAAGATTGTGCAACGAAGAAAAATAATAGGAGCATGGTAGCTGCCGAGGTTATCTTCCCCATCCCTTAATTATTTATCTTTATCAATAAATGTCAACTGTTTTTAACCCGGAAGGGGGTGGGATAAAGTAAGTGCTTGAAATGTTATAATTCACTTCCGAATAATCTTATAGTTATCTTAAATAGAGGGAAAATAATCTTATTATCAAACAAGATTTGATTATAAAATGTATTTAGAAAAAAATTTCGATAGGCAGTTTTTTAGTCTTTAATTCGCATTTCCTTTTCTTTTAAAATAAAAGCACGATCATCTCTAAATAAATTCTGATTGGAATGAACAAGTATGACTACTGCACAAATACGACAGTAGTCATACCGGAAAATCGGCAAAAAAATACCCCTCCGGGTTACTTTCCGGTAGTGGTAAAAATGTTTCAAAGCTTATCATGCTCCAGAGTTGTATTTTATTCATATCTTCAAACCAATCACTCAAGCCAATTTTCGAATACTATATCAGATCCGGCTACCTTTTTTATCGCATACATTTTGTCGCGTGTAACAAGTACAAGATTGTGAGCCATTGCCATTGCCGCAATCCATAGATCATTTTCTTGTATTTGCAACTCCTTTGCTGTAGCCGGATCTTTCCATTCTTCCACTCTCTTGTTGTGCTTTCTTTGATCTTTTGGGGCACAATAATTAAAAAGTCTGGCTCGTAGGACAGCATAGTAATCACGAGCAATCTCTTTATTAATATCTAATACAAGAAAGGCTGTGAACAACTCTCTGGCAAGTCTATGCTCTTCGGGTTTATCATAAGGAGCGGCACAAATCCCATATTCAACCTCACCAACACTTATCGGACACAAGAATATCTTGGAACTTTCAGGCAACGCTTTCCAATGTTTCTCCAGTGCCATGCACTCGGGACTATTACCACCAGCTTTTAACTCGGCGAGGGGGCCAAGAATGTTTGTATCGAGAAGATAATAGTGCTGTTTCATTCGTCATCATCCCCAAGATGTTTAAGATAATCTAGAAACTCTGCATCACGTATTATTGGGATACGTTCCATGATTTTTTGAGGAGTTATTTTTTTAAATTGATCTGATATATAAATATGCAAAGGAATCCACGAGTTAATATCTATAGGAATATAACCCGTGAACTCAAAAGGTACAGGGCGCTGATACCCCCAAAATAATTTTAGAAGTTGGCTTTCTAATTTATATGGAAGTTTATAAAGCTTCATAATCTCCGCATCTATCCAGAGCAATAGGTCTTTGCTTTTCGTTTTCTCATTTTTACCATATAGTGTCTCCAGATAGTTTCGGACAAGAGAAGAAATATCTTGTTTAGCATCGGAAGACATTTCGGGAATAGGAATGTCTTGATATACTCTCTTCGTAATTGTCCTCTGAAAACTGTTTGCGTAAACAAAAGCTGCTGCAACCGGGGAATTGAGTAATGCTGCCAATATTTCAACGTTCAATTTTTCAATGTTAGGCCATATAGCATAAAATCCACGACTAACAAAACGTCCTTCAGTATCAATCGCTGCTGCATACCGCCATGGACCACGTGACATTCTCGATGCAGGAACCACGACCTTGGGTTTTTCCCAATTCAAATCCCAAGCTCCACGTGCCCTTTTCCTTCTGAGACTTTTGTCGATTGAAATGTAGACAGTATCTTTCGCAGCAAATTGTTTAAACCCATCTGTAATCATCCATATTGCTGGCACCGATCTTGTAAACTGTTCATTTTGGACTATTCCGTCTAATTTTCCTTCTACTAATTCCGGTTCATATTGGACACCAATTCGAATATCAGATACCTCACCAAGCTTTGGATAATGTTCTAAATATTGCCAAATCTCACGTAGTGCAGGCACAACAAGCCGCCCGCGCATTTCATGTTCGAAATATGATTGCTGTACTTGATCTTCCCATGTAACTTGATGCCTAATTCGAAATGGTTCTCGTTCACGATCCTTTACTTCTCGATATACCACACTTAGGTTGCGTCGCAGTTGCTGCTTGCGTGCAACAATAATTACAGTTTCCATAGCTGAATGCAGGAAAACACGATCGGGTAGCCCTGTAAGAGCAATTAATTCAAAATCGCGCAGTATCATTTCGCGTTGCTTTCTATAATCAGATCCATCGATAAATGAACGCGGTAAGACTAATCCGATTAAGGACTGTACGGGCAAGGCGGGTAGCATACGCCTCAAAAGTTCAACAGGTTTTGGCGTATCAGGGCTTCTGCCTTCGATATCTTCAAAAGGCGGATTGCCGATAAGCACCATAGTATCAGAAGCTATATCTTCAAGCGTTGTACCGGTAAAAGCATCAACATTTTTTAGGTTCCATCCATTTGGCTCTGGGAAGTCGGCAAGCATAAGACACATACGAGCAACTTCAATTGAAAAAGGGTCTATTTCTAATCCACGCAAGTGATCAACATAAAATTTATGCCGTCCCGGGCCGCTCCAGTTTTCCGGTAGAAGATTTCGCATTCTTCTCATGGCTGCTATAAGAAAAATCCCATGTCCGGACATGGGATCAGTAGTATACCACTGATTTTCTGGTAAATCTTCTATGGGGATTTGCGACAACACATAATCTGCAACATACGACGGTGTGCTATGTATACCGAGTTTTTTACGACTTTCTGTTGAGACAAATGTGTTCTCATATATATAAGTAAGAGTGTCTACTGAGATATTTCTTAAGGAAAAGCTTTCGCCTATTTCTTGTGATATGGCTTTTAATATTACTGTTGGGATAATCCTTGAGGCATCAAAGGGGGACGATGATCCGTAGTGATTACTTACCGCTTGAAGGGCAGTCTGTGGCAGAGAAAAATCAATGCTCCCAGAATTCAGCACATCGCGATCTTTAAGCAATTTTGCCGCCAACAAGCTGAAAACAGCTCGAAAAACTATCGCCGAATCAAAATGCAATTTGTTGTCCTTGAACTCTTTTTCAGTATGGTTTAGTATTGCCTTAAGTAAATAATCAACTTTTCTTGATGCTTCATTTTCTAAGACTGGAAGCAGCCCGATATCAGCAAAATCCATCTGCTGCGGCGCAGGCTTGGCAAAGTCGTTCTTTGCTCTCAACACCGCCTTAGGATTCCACTCTTTGCTATTCTGAGTTATGATCTTTGATAAGTTGATTGTTTCATATTCTTCCTGGAGGATAGGCTCACGTTCAGTAATAGCCCAACGCTCAGTTATGCCGTTGTTCAGGATGAATATTTGAGGTGCACCAAGAGCTTTAAGTTCACGAGCCAAGTCAGAAGATGGACGGTTGGTCTCTGCTATTCGAACGCCAAAACATGCTGAACGATAATCCAACGGTTCTTGACCAAATATGGCCATTTCCACCTTACGCACGGATACTTCGGGTGAAAAAAGATCAGCATATTGATAGTTTTTTTTGATCAAGGCATGCTTGTAGCCTATACCTATGAAAGCATCGTCGATATAATCAAGATTTTGATTATTTTGCATATCCCATAACTATGTTTTGCTCTGACCGTGCATCCCTTGTAGCGTCTTCCTTTTTGGGGTATCCCAATAAGGGCTCTTACATTTCGGGCAGACTTTTGCCTTTCCTTTTTTCCTTGGAAACCATTGATGACCACATCTCAAACAACGGAAACCATCTAACGTAACCGTTGGCATTTATTATTACTACTATAGCAATAATAATATGTCAATAATATTATGTTACTGGTAATATATTATAGATATATGCTTTCCATCACCTCGGTAGCATGATGCAGTCGTTACAAAACTGAGGGTGGTGTGATATTTTCAGGCTTTTACAATTTCTTTCCAGTTGCTCAATTAATTCACCATTTTCCTTGAAGGGCTATAAATTTACAGACTCTTTCGGTTTTTCTATTTTTCTCCATTATATGCTTTTGCAGCATTTATCAGTGCTTCAGCATGTCTATAAATATCATCGATTGTGGCTATTTCAAATTTGGTTTCTTTTTTGTCTTGAAAAATACCTATATACTTTTTCTGCGCGTTAAAATATAAGCGGCATATTAGCTTTCTGATTGTATCATCCAGAAGGATATTCAAATAAGATTGTGTGTCTCTGTAAAATATCCGAGCCGGATCAACAGTATTTCTTAAAATAGACTTAACAATAAAGTAACCTTCCTTCTCGATCTCGATCGTTACAATCTTTGGTTCTTCCGAAGCAACCGGCTCCAGTTCAATCTTTCCTGTTGTCTCCTTTTCTTTAGCGGCCGCGTTTTCCTGCGCAAGGGCAGACTTTAATCTGTCGTTAATCATGTCGTTTGTAAATTGATGAAGGGACTTTTTTATTATTTCCGTAAACTGTGTCAAAACTTTTTCCGTAATCGGTTTTGGGTATATCTTTTTGGTAAAAAACCGGACAAAAGCCTCTGAAGGTGTTGCAAGTTCGGCAGTCATAATCGCTTTTATTTCATTTGTATATTTTAATTCGCTGGCAGCCGAAAGCACCTGGTCTACATCAAAATACGACTTGTGAAATTTTTTCAAATCTTCTATTACCGTTTCTTTCATATCGGTTATGTCGAACTCCAAAAACGGTTTTTCGTCCATCTTGTTGGGTTCTACAAGATCTGTATAAAAACGGTATAATATACCGTTAGTTAAAAGCGCAAACCGGCTTTGTGTTGTATGAAAATATCTGAACAGCTGAGAACCGTATACATCAAGATTATCGTTGCACCATTTGCATTCAATCAACATCACTGGTGCACCGTTTCTCTGTATCGCATAGTCAACCTTTTCACCCTTTTTAATGCCTATATCAGCAACAAATTCAGGAACTACCTCTTCAGGATTAAAAATGTCATATCCGAGGGCGTTGATAAATGGCATAATAAAAGCATTCTTTGTGGCTTCTTCGGTTTGGACCTGATCGCGCAGCTTTGATACTTTTTCTCCCAACCTTTTAATTTGATCTTTAAAATCCATAGTAATCCCCCTAATTTGTTTTATTGAAAAACTTTACGTGCTCTATTAATTTCCTATCGTTTCAGTGCCCTTTGTGATTAAATTTGCGCCAGATTTTACCTGTGGTGTTGCCCAGGGCTGCGCCTGTGGCATCGTAAACATTGTTGCTCTGTTGACGGGGTTGTGGGGTAATTCACTGCCGCAGTGTTTACATTTAATAGCTTCTATCTTCACAATCTCCGCACAAAAAGGACATTTTTTAAATTCCCCGTATTCCCCTCGTTTTGCTGCTTTGTCCATAGCTTTTTGTGTAGCGGAAGGTAAAAATGCTACAATAAACGCAAAGGGCCCAACAAGCACCCCGATTAAAAACCAACCACAACCGCCCCGCCCCCTTGAGTTTGCAATAACCGCCGCGACTATACCAAACAAAAACCAGATAAACAAATATTCCATATTACTACATCCTCCCATTTCCTGTGCGGGTTAGTAAAGTATATAATTGCCTTATTTAATATCCTCCGGCCTCATGATCCATGCCTTAATGGAATACTTTTCGGAAATGCCGTTCAATTTCTCAATATGCTTCTCGTCACCCTGCCGCTCGATGATCAGTACAATACCGGACTTTTTGCTTGTTTTTAGCGCATAATAAAGGGACTGCCCCACGGCCTCGGCCCATTTAGGAGCAAAATCAAATTCGATAGTATATTCCTCAGTTAAACAATCCATCCTTGTTTTGTCGTCAAGCACATATTCGACAACACCCACAGCGTTTTTACACCATACAGCCTGATAATCCTTTTCCTTATATAAATGTTGGGCAAAACTAACCGAAGCATTGCATATAAGGATTATACCTAAAATGCATATGCTTTTATAAAACATCATTAGTATAACCCGGATGTTCCATTAAGGATGAGCACCGTTTCTAATGACGTATCCGGGTTTAATGCATCAGCCTCAGCCTTTTTCGCCGGTTACCAAATGTAAATATATTTTACTTTAATATGTATTGACACATTGATGTGTGGCTAAACAAAGGCGTTCCGACAAAAGAACGCCTTTTCTGTTTTTAATGCCTCGGAGACACAGGCGTCTTTTTTCCCGTGACGGAGAAAAGACGCCTTTTTATTTTAACGGAGGTGCAACGTGAAACGGATTTTAGCTCTAATAATGGTTTTAATGTTTATTGCTATGGCGGTGACAGTACTTGCCGAAGAACTAAAACCCGTTCAGGCTCCGGTAGCGGGAATACAAACTGCCGCACCGGCGCAGGCGACGCAAGCCCCAACAGGCGAAGCCCTTAGCCCGCACGGCGGGCCGGGTACCCGCTTGCGGGTGCGGGAGGCCGGGTACCCGCTTGCGGGTGGGGCTCTGCTGAAGGAGGGAATGACGCAAGCCCCAATGAACGACAACGGCCCAAAGGGCCTGAACGTACATAGCCCGCACAGCGGGCGAGAGGGGGAGGCTCCGACAGCTCTGCTGAAGGAGGGGGCGACGCAAGCCTCAATGAACGACAACGGCCCAAAGGGCCTGAACGTACATAGCCCGCACAGCGGGCGAGAGGGGGAGACTCTGGCGGCTATGCCGACAGAGGGGGCGACGCAAGCCCCTTTAATAGATACGGGCGATACAGCCTGGGTTTTGATATCCAGTGCCCTCGTTTTATTGATGACACCCGGCCTCGCCTTTTTTTACGGAGGTATGACGGGAAGGAAGAACGTGCTTGGTATCTTGATGCAGTGCTTTACTATCCTTTGCGTCATAAGTATACAATGGGTACTTTTCGGTTACAGTCTTTCCTTTGCCCCCGGCAATAGCTTTTGGGGAAGCCTTGAATGGGCTGGGCTAAAAGACGTAGGCTTTGGACCTTTTAAAGACTATGCGGCAACAATACCGCACCAACTGTTTATGGTCTTCCAGATGATGTTTGCCATAATAACGCCTGCATTAATGATAGGCGCCTTTGCGGAAAGGATGAAATTTTCGGCATTTTTGATGTTCATGGTTTTATGGGCAACCTTTGTATACGATCCTGTTTGTCACTGGGTATGGGGAATTGGCGGCTGGCTTAAGGGGCTTGGCGCACTTGACTTTGCAGGTGGAACGGTAGTCCATATCAACGCAGGTGCAGCTGCCTTGATGGTTGCCGTTTTTATCGGCACAAGAAAAGGCGGCGGGCATAAGGCAATATTACCGCATAATCTTCCCTTTACGATCCTTGGCACCGCTCTTCTCTGGTTCGGATGGTTCGGCTTTAACGCAGGAAGTTCCCTTGGCGCAAATGGATTAGCGGTAAACGCCTTTGTTGTAACAAATACCGCAGCCGCAGCCGCCGGATTAAGCTGGGCGCTTATCGACTGGATTTTCAATGAAAAACCCACTATGCTTGGAATGGCAACGGGCGCTGTAGCCGGGCTTGTGGCGATTACGCCTGCAGCAGGATATGTAAGCGCTCCATCGGCGATCATCATCGGCGTTATTGTAAGCATACTCTGTTATATCGCTGTAACCCTTATCAAGCCCAAATTCGGTTACGATGATGCGCTGGATGTCTTCGGCGTCCACTGCATAGGCGGTGTATGGGGGGCGCTGGCAACAGGTCTCTTTGCTTCAAAGGCAGTTAACCCGGCAGGCGCAGACGGATTGTTTTTCGGAAACCCGAAACTCTTTCTTGTCCAGCTCATTGCAACATGCATAACGCTGGCCTATAGCTTTGTCATGAGCCTTGTCATCTATAAAATAATCGATACGGCCATCGGGGTGCGCGTCAAAGAAAAAGACGAGCTTATGGGCCTTGACCTCACGCAACATCACGAAAATGCATATACGATCATAGAATAGGAGGTGTCTGCTATGAAACTTATTATAGCAATTATCAAACCTGACAGACTGGAAGCTGTAAAGCAGGAATTGTATAAAGCAGACGTAAACCTCATAACGGTAAACGAAGTGCTTGGACACGGCCGCCAGATGGGGGTAACGGAAGTGTATCGCGGCATAAAAGAAATGGGCAACCTCTTAAGAAAGATACGGCTTGAGATCGCTGTAAATGAGAACTTTGTGGAACCCACAATCAATGCTGTTATAAAGGGGGCTCAGACAGGCAATATCGGTGACGGTAAAATATTTGTTCTCGATCTCGTGGAGTGTATCCGCATCCGCACAGAGGAAAGAGGAGGCACAGCCATCGGCTGAAAACAATAGCGTCGAGCGTTTAGAATAAAACAAAAAATATAAACACTTTATTATATTCGGATGTTATACTTGGTTATATCGTGGTTACCGGTAACTCAAAAATATTACTTGTAAAGAAGGGTACAGCTCATTATATTATATAAGCACAATGAAGTGCTATCCCCTCTCAACGTCCTCGAGAAATCTTTCAGAATACAGAACGAAGCGGTTCAATAAAAAGTCAATGTCCATAGGAATTTACATAAGGAGGAAATCATGGAGCTAACAGAAATTTTCGGGTCTAACGTTTTCAACAATAAGGCCTTGAAAGAACGGTTGCCTAAGCAGATTTACAAAGCCCTGAAGGAAACGATCGAGAAAGACATTCCATTACGCCCCGATCTTGCCGACGTGGTCGCAAATGCCATGAAGGATTGGGCTATTGAGAAAGGAGCAACCCACTATACGCACTGGTTTCAGCCATTGACAGGGATAACCGCAGAAAAACACGACTCTTTCATATCGCCGGCAGATGACGGCAGCGTGATCATGGAATTCTCCGGCAAACAACTGATCCAGGGCGAGCCGGATGCGTCATCTTTTCCGAGCGGCGGCCTGCGCGCCACATTCGAAGCGAGAGGATACACTGCCTGGGATTGTACCTCGCCGGCATTTCTGAAAGAAGACGAAAGCGGCAACGTTACCCTTACGATTCCAACGGCATTTTACTCCTATAAAGGTGAAGCCCTTGATAAAAAGACACCGCTGCTGCGGTCCATGACAGCCGTGTCAAAACAGGCATTGCGGGTTTTAAAAGCACTCGGCAATACCGATTCATCGAAGGTAACCTCTACTGTAGGCCCCGAACAGGAATATTTTCTGGTAGATAAAAAATTCTATCTTGAGCGGATTGACTTGATGTTGGCAGGCCGAACGATCTTCGGTGCACCTGCCCCAAAAGGTCAGGAGCTTGAGGATCAGTATTTCGGCGCTATTAAAGACAGGGTTTCCGATTACATGCATGACCTTGATATAGAACTATGGAAAATGGGCATCATGTCCAAGACCAAACACAACGAGGTAGCACCTGCGCAGTATGAAATGGCCCCCATTTTTACCACTACGAATATTGCCACCGACCACAATCAGCTTGTCATGGAGACCATGCAAAAGGTCGCTTTCCGCCATAACCTGGTGTGTCTGCTTCATGAAAAACCCTATGCAGGCATTAACGGTTCCGGTAAACACAACAACTGGTCTCTCTCCACTGATGACGGCATTAATTTACTTGAACCCGGCAACACACCCGGTGAAAACGTTCAATTTCTTCTATTTGTAAGCGCATTGGTAACAGCCGTTGACAGACATGCGGATATTTTAAGGGCTACCTGTGCAAGTGCCGGAAATGATCATCGCTTAGGCGCCAACGAAGCGCCTCCGGCCATTGTCTCCGTTTTTATGGGCGAAGAACTAACGGAGATTATGGAGAAGATATCAAAAGGTGAAAAGATCTCCGCTATGGGCACTCAGTTTGTAAGTGTGGGCGTAGATACGCTGCCCATGATCCCGAGGGATAATACCGACCGTAACAGGACCTCTCCCTTTGCTTTCACCGGCAACAAGTTCGAATTCAGAATGGTCGGTTCGGCACAGTCGATCGCCGGGCCTAATGTGGCCTTGAACACCATAGCTGCCGAAGCCCTTGATGAAATAGCCACCCGCCTGGAAAAGGCAAAGGACAAAAATGCCGAAGCGGCAGCCATTATCAAGGAAACCTATATAAAACACGGCCGGGTGATTTTCAACGGGAACAATTATGCGGAAGAATGGATAAAAGATGCGGAAAAGCGCGGTTTGCCTAATGTGAGAAACTCTGTCGACGCATTAAAGGCTTTTGTTACAGATAAAGCGCTTAAGCTTTTCAAAAAATACGGTATCTTTTCGTACAAAGAACTCCAGTCACGCTACGAAATCTATGTCGAACATTACTCAAAGCAGATCAACATCGAAGCCCTGGCGGCAATAGATATGGTTAAAAAGCAATTCATTCCGGCCGGGTTGGAATACGCAACCTTTCTGGCCGATTCCATTTCAAGCTTCAATGCCGTATCGGTTGCGGCTTCCGTCCAGGAGGATCTCCTTAAGAAACTCGGCACACTGTTGACATCTTCTTATAAGAATCTGTCAAAGCTCGAAGCTGCAACGGCAAAGGCGCAAAGCACAGAAGGTACGGTAAAAAAAGCTGAGTTTTACCGCGATAAGGTTGTTACGGCAATGAAGTCCCTGCGGGCGGATGTCGATGCACTGGAGATGATTGTTCCAGGGGATATGTGGCCGGTACCGACTTATACGGAGTTACTGTTTAAACTGTAGTACAGGGCGGAGGCTTCCGGCACATCTTTGGCGTTATGCTTCGTCCTGTGATGCTGCGATGTAAACGCATTAGTTGTATACAAAAAATAACCTTTGCAACGAACTGCAGGTTCAAAAAAAAATCAACCACAGATTGATAGTATCACAGATAGCCGCCCCGGTATGCGCTCCCCGAAATGATAAAAAAACAACATTATCATCTCGGGGAGCGCTTGACATTTCGGAACCTATTCAGTTAAAATTATTTTATCAAAAAAAGGTAGCGAAACTATGCGTAGAATAACAAATATATTTCTTCCTTTAGGCTGAAGAACATATCGGAAGCCCGTGCGGCTTCCCGTTATGACCGTGCCCGCTTTTTCTTCGCCTTAATCCTAATCCTTAAATTGCCTCCCCGGAGTCCGGCGCTGAAATCAGCGGCCGGATTTTTTATTTATGGGAGGTTTCCATGTCAAATTTTCCTCGCCCAGGGGCTTTAAGGTATAAAATGGCCCCCGTGTTTGATGACATTCTAAAAAAACTTGAAAGGCTAAAACAGGATAGATATGCCCCCTGCATATGATCGAGTACCATCTTTCGAATAAGGAGGTGATTCATAAAAAGGATCATGCGGAACCGGTGCCTGAACACGATGCATGTTTTAAAACATGCACGGATATCACACAGGAAAGAACATGATTGGACGTGAGGAAAAGAAACAGGCGATTGCGGATTGCGCGGTGGGGCTGTTGACCATGTTGTGTTCCGAAGATCCCAGGAGAAATGAGAAAAAGAGTTTTTGATGGCAAAGACTAAACATAGCCGTTTGAACAACTTGAGCGGTTAACGGAAAAGGAGGACAATGCTGTGAAAAGTTATGAATACCATAAACCACAAAGCGTTAAGGAGGCGATCGATCTCATAGGGAGCCTTGACCATGCAAAGTATATTGCCGGCGGCACAGATGTCATGGTGATGATAAAGCAGGGAAAACTTGCCCCGGCAAATTTGATTTCGCTTCGAAGCATCAGTGATATTTCCTATGTCGATACCAAAGACGGATTGAAAATTGGAAGCGGGATGACCCATAGCGAGATAGTTGATAACGAATTTATACAAAAACGATACTCTGCCCTGGTGGATGCCGCAGGCAATATCGGATCCGGGCAGATACGGAACGTAGCAACGCTGGGAGGCAATATATGCAACGCCGCTCCATCTGCAGATTCAGCCTGCCCTCTCCTTGTTTTCGATGCCGAAGTCGTCATTGCAGGGCCCAATGGAGGGCGGACGGTAAAAATAGATGATTTCCTCCAGGGGCCAAACAAGGTTGCGCTGGAAAAGGATGAGATTGTAACCGGTATTCATATGCCGGACTTTGGGGAAAAGACAGGATCGGCTTACATAAAGCATACAAGAAGAAAGGCCATGGAACTCCCCATACTGGGCATTGCAGCAAGGATCACCATAAAAACAGGCGGAAGTCAGGCATGTTGCAAGGATGTCTCATGCACCCCCGACAATGCTACGAATATGCTGAAGAGGGTTGAAGATGAGAAGTTCGTATGCGATGACGTCCGGATCGCCATGAGTGTAGTTGCCCCGAGACCGATACGGGCAAAAAAGGCGGAAGCGGCGCTCAGGGGTAAGGTTATTTCAGAGGCGGTTCTTAACGAGATAGGTGAAATTGCGGCATTGGAATCTCAACCGAGAGACAGCATAAGAGGCAAGGCATGGTACAGGCGGGACATGGTAAAGGTGTTGACGAAAAGAGCCATCCTTAAGTCCATTGAACGGATATTAAGGCCCGACAACGCAAAATATTCATACAGATAGGGGGCTACGATGAAAAAAGAGATATCATTTACATTAAATAACGAGACAATCGAGGTAGAAGCCGACCCCAAGTGGACGCTCCTTTATCTGCTGAGAGAAGTCCTTGAGATGACCGGGACGAAAGAGGGATGCGGCGCCGGGGAGTGCGGTGCATGTACGGTTATCGTAGACGGAAAGGCGGTAGACTCGTGCCTTTACCCTGTGATGGAAATTGAAGGGAAATCCGTTGAAACGATAGAGGGTGTTGCACTATCGGATGGAACCCTGCATCCCCTGCAACAGGCGTTTATAGAGAATAACGGCGTTCAGTGCGGTTACTGTACCAGCGGCATGATCATGTCTGCAAAGGCGCTTCTGGACAAAAAACCCGATCCCACGGAGGCGGAGATACGGCTTGCTATCTCGGGTAATATTTGCCGGTGCACAGGGTATGTCCAGATTGTCGAATCGGTTCAACAGGCCGTAAATATGAAGAAATGACAAACCATTGCAAAAACTATAAATATACTGCTGAGACATACTCAGCTTTAGGAGAGACAATGACAGACTTCTTACACATAGGAAAAAACGTTCCAAGAACCGCAGAAATCGATAAAGTGACAGGTAGGGCGGTCTACATTGACGAGTTGAAACGACCGGGCATGTTATATGGAAAAATATTATACAGCCGGTACGCACATGCCCGAATAAAATCCATAAATACCGAAAAAGCCAAAAAACTGCCGGGTGTACGTGCAGTAATTACCGGCTATGACATTCCGGATGTGCGGGTGGGCTTTCTCAATGACCAGACGGTCTTAAAACGCGATTTGGTGCGCCAATACAGGGACGAGGTGGCTGCCGCGGCTGCAATTACCCCTGAGATAGCGGAAGAGGCCTTAAAGTTGATAGAAGTGGAATATGAGCCGCTGCCGGGCATATTTGACCCTATCGAGGCCATGAAACCCGATGCGCCCTTGATCCATGAACTTGATGCCCGCGGACGCCCGTTGAGAAGCAACATACTCCCGCTGCCGTGGAAATTTTCGGCCGGAGATATCGAAAAGGCCCGCAAAGAGTCGGCTTATATCGTTACGGACAATGTGACCACGACCTGGATCAATCAGTGCTGTATGGGAACGAGCGGGTGTGTGGCCGAGTTTGACAGCAACAACAACCTGACGTTCTTCAGCCAGACGAACGTCATTTTCGGAGGGAAGGGTCGTATTGCAACGTATTTATCGAATATAGGCCTGAAAGGCAAAAAGATAAGGGTGCTCAATCCGGTGGTAGGGGGCAGTTTCGGAACAAAACTTGATACCGATATCTATGAGTTTATCTGTATTCAATTGGCGTTAAAAACGCGCAAGCCTGTTAAAATAAAATTTTCCAGAGAGGAAGAGTTTGCGGCACTGCCGCCGCGTCAGCCCACCATTTTTACTATCGAACAGGGGTGCGACAAAGACGGAAGGCTGACCTTCAGAAAGGTCGAGGCAATCCTTGATAACGGCGCCTACACATCATGGGGCGCGACCACGCCGTCGGTAATGATGCTGCCGATATCTTCCATGTACAGGGTGCCTAATGTTTCTTTCAATGCTACCTGTGTCTACACGAATAACATATATTCTCAGGCTATGCGGGGCTATGGAAATCCCCAGGCGGCCTTTGCGGTAGAGACCTCCATGGATAGCCTGGCCGAAGCGGCGGGGATCGATCCGGCCGAATTCAGACTGATAAATCGTAATCATCCCGGCGATGTTACCCCCATGGAACTGAAAATTACCACATGCCCCCTTGAAGAATGCATTACCACCGTAAAGGAAAAGATTAAGTGGGATGAAAAATGGGGTAAAAGAAACGGTCGTGGCGTAGGAATGGCTTCCTTGATTCATGTTGCCGGCGGAGCGAGGGTTTATCTGTCCGACGGCACCGGCATCCGCATAAAAATTGATGAGAATGGCGAGGTGTATGTGCTCTCAGGCAGCACGGATCAGGGGCAAGGATCGCCTACGGTCATAGCTCAGATTGTCGCTGAAGCCACAGGATTCAACCCGGAAGATGTCAATATAGTTTTTGGAGACACGGATATCGGGTTATGGGATGCAGGCACTCACGCCAGCAGGCATACCTTTGTAGCCGGTAATGCAGCCATTCGCGCAGGGGAAAAGGCCAAAACCCAGGTGCTTGAACTGGCTGTACAGTACATACCACAGATGGTCAAAAGAGCTCTCAAACGACAAAAGAAAAAGAATCCCGATTTCAAGGAACCGGAGCTTGATTACACGATGATCGACAGTCCGGAAAAACTCGATATCAAAAACCGTATGATCTTTCCCAAAGAGGCCCCGGATCATCCTTATTTCAGGATAGAGGCCAGCCAGGTGCTGACCGGCGCGCTTCACGTGGGTAACGGTGAAAGCAAGGCCGTTGTGGCAGAGGTCTTTTGGGATCCCCCAACCAAAATGTTGAATGCTGAAATGAAAGGAAACTATTCACTTACATATGCCTTCGGGACTACCGGGGTAGAAGTCGAGGTTGACAGAGAGACGGGAGAAGTAAAAATCCTGAACCTGGTGTCGGCACACGATGTGGGCCGCGCCATTAACCCTGCCCTTGTAAAGGGCCAGATTTACGGCGCAATTTATACGGGCGTAGGCTTCGGCCTGACCGAACAGGTACAGGTGGTTGAAGGCAAGGTCATGAACCCCAATTTCAGGGATTATAAAATATTGACGGCCAACGACTACATACCTGTGGAAGCGGTGATTATTGAAGATCCTGATCCGAGCGGTCCTTATGGCGCAAAGGGTATTGGCGAACCGGGCCTTGTTCCCACCGCCCCTGCCATTGCCAACGCCATCTACGACGCAATAGGCATAAGGATTCGAGACCTTCCCATTACGCCGGAAAAGGTGCTTGCCGCCATTAAGGCAAAAGAGGGGATTGTGTGATATTGCCCCATGAAATTTTCCGACAAAGACAGGCCGGTTCGGATTCCGAAAGGATTTCGGGGGTCAACGGGAATGTTTAAAAGAATATGAAGGGACTTATCTATCTTGACAATGCCGCCACTTCATTTCCTAAACCGCCGCAAGTAGTGGAAGCGATGGTTTATTTTATGAATTGTGTGGGCGCCAATCCAGGGCGGGCGGGTCACCCGCTCGCCCTGGAGGCCGAAAGGATCGTTCAGGCGGCTCGTGATAACCTGGCCCGTCTTTTTAATATTGACGATACATCCCGGATAAGTTTTGCATTGAACGTCACTGAGGCGCTCAACACGGTGATTCATGGGTATTTAAACACCGGCGATCATGTGGTGACCAGTGCGATGGAGCATAATTCGATGATCCGGCCTCTCGCATATTTACAGGAGCGCGGCGAGATCACGCTTGATATCGCTCCGTGCGACCGTAAAGGAATACTGGATGTTGACGCGTTAGCCGGACTGGTCCGTAAAGATACCCGGCTTGTGGCGCTGAACCATGCATCCAACGTTTGCGGGACACTGCAGGATGTGGCTGCCGTCAGAAACGCAATCGGGGATATCCCCCTGTTGCTCGATACAGCCCAGACTGCCGGCGTCTATCCCATCGATGTGCAGGCACTGGGAATTGACTTTTTAGCTTTCACCGGCCATAAAGGGCTTATGGGTCCCCAGGGGACCGGCGGGCTCTACGTACGGAAAGGTCTTGAAATCAGGCCCCTTAAACGGGGAGGTACGGGCAGCCGGTCAGAGGACTTGCATCAACCTGATTTTATGCCGGATGCCCTGGAAAGCGGTACCCGGAACAACGTGGGGATTGCAGGTTTGGGCGCGGCTGTTGCATTTATTCTGGAAGAAGGTGTTGAAAAAATTCAACGCCATAAGGAGGCACTGACAAAAGCGCTGCTCGATGGAATCTATGACCTCGGGAATGTCACTATATACGGCCCGTTGAATCCCGCAAAACAGGTAGCGACCGTATCCGTCACATTCGACAGCACGCTTCCGGAGAGTTCAGGACGCTCGGCAGGCTGTGGTGCAATCAATCTTGAATGGTTCGATGATGAAGTACCGCTTGACGAGGCAGCACACCGCCTCACAAGCCAGTACAATATCCTTGTTCGTGTCGGGCTGCACTGTGCACCGCTTGCCCACCGGACTATCGGAACCTTTCCCGACGGCACGGTTCGCCTGAGCATGGGGTACTTCAACACGCTTGAAGACATCAAATCGGCTGTAGAGGCCGTTCGACATATCGCTGTTGCCCGGTGAAAGGACAATTGTGAGCGATTTTGACGTAAGATAAGTCCTTCCTGCTTTTTTCTAACCGTACCGGCGTATGCCGCGGCCGTTAACCATCGATTTGTTTACCGCTCCAGTTACACCTGTGTTGAAGTGGAAATACCGTAAAAGGAGGAGCGTTTGGATATGCAACTCACCCAATGTGTCGTCAAGGGCTAACCCCATGTTTATTTTAGGTATTGACAAGTTTTGATGAAGGGAATATCATCGTTTTATGTAAGTGTTTTTTAATATCGCTTTGAAGGAGGGAGCCATGTCAGAAAACAATACAAAAAACGACATGAACAAGACCGAAGCAAAAGGAACCGGCATAACAAGAAGGAAGTTCATGATAGGTGCAGGCGCCACGGTTGCCGGCGCACTTGTTATGAACCAGATAATGCCGAGGGAACTCAAGGCAGTTGAACCGCCAAAAAAATGGGACAAAGAAACAGAGGTGCTTGTTGTTGGCACAGGTTATGCCGGACTTGCAGCGGCAATCGAAGCTTTCGATGCAGGGTGCAAAGTTGTAATTATCGAGAAAAACCCTTTCATAGGCGGCAATTCCATAATTGCAAGCGGGGCATATAATGCCGTCGACCCCGGGCGACAGATAAAGCAGGGAATAAAGGATTCGATTGACCTCCATTACAAGCAGACGATTGAAGGCGGCGATTTCAAGGGAGATCCGGAAAAGGTTAGATTCATGGTGGAGAATGCATTAAGCGGCCTTGAGTGGCTTGAAAAAATGGGTGTGGAGTTTGAGCCCACCGTATATACAGTGATCGGGGCACTCTGGCCGAGGAGCCATGATCCCGTAAAAAAGGGAAGAGGCGGTGCAATAATGAAAGCCCTTAAGGCTCAGGCTGACAAGAGAAAAATCCCTCTGCTTCTCAACAATAAGCTGACAGCGGTAGTAAGGGAAAAACCCCTCTCAGGGCCTGTGATGGGGATTGTAGTAAACGAGAAAGGCAAAAAATATTTTTTCAAAGCATCAAAGGCTGTGATTCTCGCAACAGGCGGTTTCGGTGCGGACGTAGCGATGCGGTCAAAATATGATCCCCGTCTTGATAAGGATGTTCCTACCACAAATGTCCCTTCAGCAACGGGTGAAGCAATCATAGCTGCGGAGGATGAGGGCGCCGATGTAACGGGAATGGATTATATCCAGCTTCTGGTGGCCTGCAACTACTACACGAAGAAGTATGGTTCTCTTACAAACCTCGGCATCGATTCGGCAGTCTTTGTGAACACCGGAGGAAAGAGATTTGTGTCTGAAGACTCCAGAAGGGACGTTTTGGCCGAAGCGGTACTGAAACAGCCGAAAAAAGTGCTTCTCTGGGTAGCCGATGAAAAGTGCACGAAGCGTTTTGCTCCTCAGCTTACCGAAAAAATCATCAAAGACGGGCTTTCCTTCAGGGCGCAAACACTGGAAGAACTGGCAAAGATACTGAAGGAAAAATTTGATATGCCGGAGGCCGAATTGCTCTCAACAATAAAAAAATACAATGAAATGGTAAAAAATGGCAAAGATGAGGAATTTGGAAAGCAGGCGGCAAACCTGAAGACTGTCGATAAACCTCCTTTCTATGCAAGCCCCACGCAGGCGGGCGTCCATCACACCATGGGCGGCATCAGGACGAAGGGTACAACCTGTGAGGTTCTTGACAGGTCGGTAAAGGTGGTTCCAAGGCTTTATGCTGCAGGAGAGGTTACAAGCGGCGTACACGGAGCAAACAGGCTCGGCGGAAATGCGACGGCAGACTGCATAGTTTTCGGAAGAATCGCCGGCATCAATGCGGCTAAAGAGAAATCCTGGAGCTGAAGAAGCTCATCATACATACCGGGCGCCCCCAAGGGGCGCCCCCAAGGGGGTGCAATGGAAACCCGCCCGCTTCTGAAACATAAAGGTATTTTATTATTCACAACTATTCTATTGCCCTTCTTCCTATTGCCCTTTTTTGGATCGGATACTGCCTGGAGTCAGCCGAAAATAGTCAGGGATGCGAGACCCGGCGACTGCATCGCCTGCCATGGCGACGGCAAGGCGCTTTCAAAAAATCATCCGGGCACAACTACGATGGATCTAAAAACATGCAAGACGTGCCATAAAGATGAACAGGCGGAAGGGAAACTGCCTGTTTCACTTGCAGGCAAACTCCCCTTAAGCCACATGCATACCCTTGGCGGTACAGATTGCAAGGCATGCCATGGAGAACAGCTAAAACCCCTTGGCGCCGATAATTGCCTTACGTGCCATGAGGATTATAAAGCCGGGGGAAACAGGCTTAACACTTCGTTGCCAAAGGTTCATGACAGCCACATGGGCGACCTTTCCTGCGACCTATGTCACAAGGTGCACGGCAAATCGGTGAATTTCTGTTCACAATGCCACGATTGGAAATATAAAGTACCATAGCTACGATCAATCTTGTACCGATTCGCAGTCATTTGTTAAATTAAACACGGTTTGCTTAAGGGTATCCCGACACAAATGCTTATCCTGATGGAAAATCCGGGATAAATTCTTCAATTTACCTTTCGAGAGAATTATGCAATATTACAAACAGGGTTTATTAGCGCCCGGTCGTAAAACAGGAGGCGAGTAATGCTGCATTTTTTCATGAAAAGAAATGAGAATCTGGAATACTGCTTTAACGTGGAAACTTCAGAGCCATTGAATCCGGATGAGCTTTTAGTCTTAAGGCAGCTTTTGGCCGATGGTTTTATAACGGAAAGTATAACCATGGAACCGGTCAAACCCGATGGCGCTGATGTGGTGGAGGTCGGTCCCCGGATGAATTTCGCAACAGCCTATTCGACAAATATCGTTGCCATTTGCCAGTCCTGCGGCCTCGAAAAGGTTGTCCGCATAGAACGTTCACGGCGGTATCACCTTGCTCCAGGGGTTGACAGGGGCAGCTTTGTTCGGGAAAATCATGATCGAATGACGGAATGCCTGTATGACCAACCTTTGCAAACCTTTGAAACCGGGATTCTACCGGAACCTGTGTTCGAGATTCCCATGAAGGAAAAAGGGCCGGACGCCCTGTTGGAAGTGCCGGGTCTCGCCATGGACGAGTGGGACAGGAACCTCTACTATGACTACTTTGTGAAATATGAAGGAAGAAATCCAACGATTGTCGAAATAAGAGATCTGGATAATGCCAACAGTGAGCACTCCCGGCACGGTTATTTTAAAGGAAAGCAGGTCATAAACGGTATTGCAATGCCGGAAACGCTTATGGGTATTGTAAAATCGACATTAAAAGCAAATCCTTCAAACAGCATCATCGCCTTTAAAGACAATTCCAGCGGGATTAAAGGGTATGGCTGCCGGACAATCATCCCCGAACAGCCCGGAAGGCCGGCGCCTTTCAAAAAGAAGAAGGTTCATTACCATATTATTTTTACGGCGGAGACGCATAATTTTCCTACAGGGGTAGCCCCTTTCCCCGGCGCTGAGACAGGTACCGGTGGAAGGATCCGCGATGTGCAGGCCACGGGAAGGGGCGGACTGGTCGTTGCCGGAACAGCCGGGTACTGCACCGCAAACCTGCTTATCCCCGGATATGACCTGCCGTGGGAAACAAAGGATTTTGCCTATCCGGCAAGCCTCGCCACTTCCCTGGCAATGGAGATAAGGGCAAGCGACGGCGCCAGCGATTACGGAAACAAATTCGGCGAGCCGGTTGTTCTCGGGTTTACACGGTCGTTTGACCAGAAACTGTCCACCGGCGAACGCTGGGCTTGGATAAAAAAAATCATGTTTACCGGCGGCATCGGACAGATCGATGACCGGCACGTTGAAAAAGGTGAAGCTGAAAAAGGAATGCTGATCGTTCAGGTAGGCGGCCCTGCCTATGGTATTGGTGTCGGCGGCGGTTCCGCTTCCAGCAAGCTTCAGGGCGAGAATGAAGAAGAACTTGATTTCAATGCGGTTCAGCGCGGCGATGCAGAAATGGAACAAAAAATGAACCGCGTCATCAGGGCGTGCGTTGAAATGGGGAACGACAACCCCATTGTGAGCATCCACGACCAGGGGGCCGGCGGCCCTGCCAATGTCCTGAAAGAACTTGTTGAGAAAGCAGGGGGTAAAATCGAACTGAGGCGTATAAGGTTGGGAGACCCGACCCTGTCTGTGCTCAAAACATGGATTGCAGAATTCCAGGAGCGATGCGGTTTTCTGATTAAACCTGAAAGGATCGCAGAATTCGAATCGATCTGCGAAAGGGAAAAGGTAAATTGCGAATGTCTCGGTGAGGTTACGGGAGACGGCCGCTTTGTTGTCCATGATGAGAATGATGATTCCACGCCTGTAGATCTTGATCTTGGTAAGGTTCTCGGCAATATGCCGCAAAAAACCTTCAAAGATGAAAGGTCCGGGTATGCGCTGAAGCCCGTTGAATTACCGGATGATTTATCGATTGAAGATGCACTGTCCCGCGTGCTCCGCAACCTTGCAGTCGGTTCAAAGAGGTTTCTTACCAATAAGGTTGACAGAAGCGTTTCGGGCCTGATTGCGCAACAGCAATGTTGCGGACCGCTCCAATTAACGGTCGGCGATGTAGCGGTAATAGCCCAGAGCCATTTCGAACTTACCGGGGCAGCCACCTCCATCGGCGAGCAACCGATCAAGATGCTGGTTGATGCAGGGGCCGGCGCCCGGATGGCAGTCGGAGAAGCGTTGACAAATATCATGTGGGCGCAGGTGAGCGGCCTGCAGGATATAAAGTGTTCGGCAAACTGGATGTGGGCTCCTAAGCTGCCTGGTGAAGGCGCAGCCCTTTACGATGCGGTTGACGCTATGCGGAACCTCATGATAAGGCTGGGCATTGCGGTTGACGGCGGGAAGGACAGTCTTTCAATGGCGACCCGCGTGGGAGACGAAATCGTTAAATCTCCACGCGAACTTGTCATCTCTGCCTACGCAACAATGCCTGATATCACGCGGGTAATAACCCCTGACATAAAATACCCCGGGCAGAGCCGGTTGATCTTCATAGATATTGCCAAAGGCAAGGCCAGGCTTGGAGGTTCGGTATTGGCGCAGGTCTTTGGACAGATCGGAAATGAATCGCCTGACGTGGATGATCCCGATATGCTCAGTCGTGCGTTCAATGCAATCCAGGAATTGATTTCAAAAGATCTGGTCCTCGCGGGACACGACGTAAGCGACGGCGGTCTTATAACTACGCTTCTTGAAATGGCCTTTGCGGGAAACTGCGGTTTAAATATTCAAATGGACGGTCCATTCAGCCCTATGGAACGTCTTTTTGCCGAAGAGTTAGGGGCAGTCATCGAATGCAAAGAGAATGATGTTTCAAAAGCAATTGAGATACTTGATGCTTATCATGTGCCGTCGAACATTATCGGAGCAACTATAGCGGAAAAGAAGATTATTGCTGCCTGCAACCGACAGGAGATCCTTAATGCAGGCATGTGTGCCCTTCGTGAAAGGTGGGAAGAAACGTCCTATCAAATCGAGCGCCTCCAGATAAATCCACTGTGCGCCGAGGATGAGAGAAGGAACGTCTATGACCGCAAAGGTCCCGGATATATCATCACCTTTGAACCCGAACACACGCCAGCACATATCCTGGAAATTAAAGATAAGCCTGAGGTTGCCATTCTGCGGGAAGAGGGAAGTAACGGCGACCGCGAGATGACGTCCGCCTTCTTTCAGGCAGGGTTCACCCCCTGGGATGTGACGATGACGGATCTGATCGGCGGACGGATTTCCCTTGAGCGTTTCAGGGGACTTGTTGCCGTTGGAGGATTTTCATACGCAGATGTTCCCGAAAGCGCCAAAGGGTGGGGTGCAGCCATAAGATTTCATGAAAAGTTAAGGCAAATGTTCGACGATTTTTATCGCCGTTCCGATACTTTTTCTCTCGGCGTGTGCAACGGCTGCCAGCTTTTTGCACTTCTCGGATGGGTACCCTGGTTGGGGATCCCCGATAACCGGCAGCCGCGGTTTATTCAGAATCTGTCGGGACGATTTGAATCCCGCTGGGTGACGGTTAAGATTTTGCAAAGCCCTGCCGTAATGCTGAAAGGTATGGCCGGTTCAACGCTCGGCGTCTGGGTTGCCCACGGCGAGGGCAGACTGTATTTCCCCGATCCGGCGCTGATGGATGAGGTGCGCACAAAAGGCCTTGTTCCGCTTGTTTTTACGGATGATGAGGGACGTGTCGACGGGCAGGTTTCCGGGAGCTACCCCTTCAACCCCAACGGCTCTCCTTTCGGCATTACAGGCCTTTGTACGGAGGATGGACGGCATCTCGCAATAATGCCTCATCCGGAACGCGCCTTTCTGAAATGGCAATGGCCCTGGATGCCGCGTGATTTGAACGACAGGCTCAAGGCGTCTCCATGGATCCGGATGTTCCGGAATGCGCGGGAATGGTGCGAATAAAACAGCTCATGGCTCGTGACAGATAAAGGATAGCAGATAGCGGATAGCAGATGCCGAAGATACGAAGTTAAGAAGCCGCGAAGATGCGAGATGCCGGAGAAAAGCAGTTTCTTTAGTTCCTCTTGTTTGTCTTGTTTGTCTTGTTTATCTTGTTATAGAACAAAAGAAACTAAAGAAACGATATAAACCGGAGAAACAATGAATGCGAAGCGGACGAGAGAAAGCATCCGGATGTACACGGAGGTCTGACCTGGATTTAAAAACATTAAAACGCCCGTTCGTCGGTCTCCTGATCGGTCTGTCAGGCGGTTCCTTCGGCGGTCTTGTGGGTGTCGGGGGCGGTATTGTCATGATACCCTTAATGACATGGCTTGCAAAGCTTACCCAGCATCAGGCCCATGGAACGAGTCTTGTTGCCATTGTTTTCGTATCCATTGTAGGGGCCGGTACATATTTTATTCATGGCAGCACTGATTGGAAGGCTGCAGGCCTTCTCGCCATAAGCTCGATCATGACGGCAAGGTTCGGAGCCCTTTTTGCCCATTCCCTTCCGGAAAGAAAACTCAAGAAAATTTTCGGAGGGTTTGTGATATGTATGTCGGTTTTGCTTTTGTCTAAAGGCCTCATCCTTGAAACAGGGTTTGGGTTGAGTCCCTGGATAAAGGTTGTTACCCTCCTTGCCGCCGGTGCTTTTACCGGCTTTGTTGTCGGGATGATGGGTGTGGGAGGAGGTGCGATCATGGTCCCTGTATTGGTAACGCTTGCCGGTATGCCTCAACATCTTGCCCAGGGCACATCACTCCTCGCAATGGCGCCCACAAGCATCAGCGGCGCTTTCGCCCATTACAGGCTCGGCAATGTTGTGACGGATATCGTTCTATGCCTTGCAGTCGGTTCTCTCGTTGGCGGCTATCTGGGCGGAACCATAGCACACCTGCTGCCGGAAATGCTCCTGAGGGTTCTATTCGCCGTAATGCTCATATGGATAGGCGTAAGGTATCTCAGGGCATAGATGATTTCCCGACAAGGCAATCCGGTATTTGATACCAATTCGGATTCAAAGATAGCACCCAGAGGGTACCCGGGCATCAAGGAACACCCACAAGTGGGTACCCGGACGCAGGCGTACATGTAGTACGTCGAGGAGCGCGACGACGAGATAACGAAGTTATATAAATGAAGGCGAATTGGTATGACGGCAGTCTCTTGGGCTTTGGGTAAAAACGATGAAAGAAACTTACATAGACAAGATTACGCTCGGCGACTGTCGAGGGCATATTCCTTTGTTGACTGACGAAAGTATCGAGTTGTTCCTTTCGGACATACCTTATGGGATCAGCCTGGATGATTGGGATGTGCTTCACAACAATACAAATTCCGCGCTGCTCGGGCAGTCGCCTGCCCAGGAGGGAAAAACAGCTTTCAAGAGGAGAGGAAAACCGATTAACGGTTGGTCGCAGGCAGACAGGAACATTGGCTCAGAGTACCAGCAGTGGTGTCAAGGCTGGTGCAAGATGGTGTTCCCTAAAATGAAGAAGGGTTCCTCTCTGTTCGTATTCGGGGCACGGCGCACTATTCATAGGGTAGTCAACGCTTTTGAAGACAGCGGGTTTCTTCTCAAAGACATCCTGGCCTGGAAGAAAGATTCGGCTCATCACAGGGCACAGAGGGTAAGCATCGTATTTGAAAGACGCGGCCAGGAGACCGAAGCCGACGCGTGGCGTGGGTGGAGGCTCGGCAACCTTGCCCCTGTGTACGAGCCGATAGCATGGTTCACGAAGCCGTACAAAATTGGAGGCACCATAGCCGACAATGTCCTTGACAACCAAGTGGGGGCAATGAACCTGGAGGGGTGCCGGATCAATGGAGCCAACCCTACGAATCTACTGGAGTTTGGATTCAGGAAACAGGAGCGGAGGATCCATGAAGCTCAAAAACCGCTGGATCTGATCGAATTTTTGATGAAACTGACCACAAAGGAAGGGCAGATTGTGCTTGATCCCTTCATGGGAAGCGGAACAACCGCCGTAGCTGCCAAGCGGCTGAACCGACGCTTCATCGGGTTTGAGATTGTCCCGGAGTTCCACCGGGATGCGCTTGACAGGCTTCATTCCGATGCCAACGCGCCGTCAATCGCCGAACGAATTACTTGACAGCGGATTAGTATGAGTCGGGAAACAGTGTTCCGATGAATACCGATTGATGGATTTTAGATTGACTAAGATTGATGATAAGAATAATATTTGAGAAGTTGCAGCTTGCAGTTCACTTGAGAACAAAACATGCAATTCAATCTGCATAATATAAGGGGGTCTTAAAAATGACGGCGAAACCGATTTTTGATCCATCTTCAGGGCCGATCAGGTACGCTTGCGGTGTTTCAGGCTCAGGCACCAATTATGACAAAATATACGAGCGCGACCCCGGAAAACGACATATTATTTTCAGCAATGCACCTTCCTGCGCGGGCGTATCGAAGGCAAAGTCACGTGGTGTTCCGGTAGCCTTACTGGATTCTGCAAGATATTTCAAGGAGATGTGGGGGCTTGAAAAGGTTCCCAGATATGGCGTCGAAAGGAACAGCTATGACATGGCGCTTATGACGCTTATGGAACAGGGACTGGACGGCAGGCCGGATCTGATCTGCCTGGCCGGTTATGACCTGTGGATAGGAGACTGGATGGCCAAAAGATACTATCCGCACATTCTCAATGTCCATCCGGGCGATGCGAGAAAATATACAGGACTTGGGTGGAGGCCTACAGCAAAAGCAATCCTGGCCGACGAAAGCAGCGTAAAATCGACCGTATTCTTTGTTGATGCGAGCGATGACGGCGGTCCGATATTGTTGCAATCACGATCCCTGCCGCTCTCGAAATGGGACAGCGAGTTGCGTGATATCAGAAGATTCGCGGAGAAAACAGACGCAAGAACTCTCCCGCAATTCCGTGAGGCCGCGCAGAGGAAAGAAAGCATGCTTTACAATGCGCTGGAACGGGTTTCTACCAATATCCAGGAAGTGCTCAGAGAGGAGGGGGACTGGCAGATATATCCCTTTGCAGTACATGATTTGATTGCAAAAGGCAGGGTTGCACTTGACGGCAGGGCAATCTACATAGATGGCGTACAAATGCCCGAAGAAGGGTGGCAGGTTGATAATTATGGATTTGCCGACAAGATAGCCTAAGAAGGGACATCCCGACACAAGTGCTCATCCGAATGGAAAATCCGGGATCAACAAATTACAATGACCGAAAAGGCATACCCGTAAAAATTGGAACCTGGATACTGGAACCTGGAACTTGTAAACGCATGTTGATACCAACTTGCCGTCATTCAATAAATTAAAACGGGAGCGCCTTCCCTGAGCATGACTCACGGAACGACCGGGGCCACCCTACCTTCAGCCGGGCACTTGTGGAGGTACGACACGGGTGGCCACCGGCTGGTGGAGAGCGTTCCCGCATTACGGGATGATGTGCAGGCATGAACATCCTCGGACAGCCTCCGCCCTTGCACATCAAGCGATGCGAGCCCTGCAACGGTCGGGAGAGTAGTGCGGAAGTGCGAAGGGATGTGCACTCCCGCTATCAGGCAATCTGGCTGGCAACTGATTGCGAATTGTTATGGACATTCAGGGCGGTTAACAAAAATAAGTCTGTTTTACTTGTAATTTTGGCCGGATATTTTTTACACATCGAAGTGTAAATCACATTCCCTCAAAGACCTTCGAGGGTTTCCAAACAAAATCGAACAAAGCCGTTCAAAATAGTTAACATATTGCATTTATTAGTTTTTAATGCCTTTCAGGAGGGCAGATATGGACAGAACAATTTTAATTGTTAAACATATATCGCAAGAAGGTCCCGGGCTAATCGGCCGGTTTTTTGAAGATGACGGATGGAAGCTTCATACCGTTGAACTTGGCAACGGTGAAAAATTGCCTGATTCCCTCAATGGTTTTTCGGCTGTTATTATACTCGGCGGCCCGATGAACGTTTATGAAGAACATGCCCATCCTTTCCTGAAAGAAGAAGATAAGCTCATAAGAAAGGTGCTGATAGAAGAAATCCCGATGCTTGGAATATGCCTTGGCGCCCAGTTGATAGCAAAAACTTGCGGTGCTGCAGTTACAAAGGCATCTGAAAAGGAGATGGGCTGGTATAATATAAAACTTACCAAGGATGGACAGAAAGACTCGCTTTTCAGGGGGTTGTCAAAAAACATCCCTGTTTTTCATCGGCATGGAGATACATTTGAAATCCCTGTTGACGGCGTACTTTTAGCGCAATCGAAGAAATGCAAAAATCAGGCGTTCAGGATTGGAAATAATATTTACGGCCTTCAATTCCATATAGAAATTACAGAGGATATGGTAGAAAAATGGATGAAAGATATGGATAAGGGGGTTGATGTTGCGAAGATCATTGGTGATATGAAGAAAGTGAGGGAAATCTTCGAACAACAGGCAAAGCGGATCTTTCTCAATTTCAAGGGACTCATCGAATCATCGCTTCGCATTAAAAAGGTTATTAAGCTATTCGTTGAGGACGGGAAGAAAACTAAAAAAAAGAAGCTTCTGTGGTGGAATATAAAAGAGCGCGCCTTTATGTCAACGATAAACTGACATGTGCGCCCGAAGGGACACCTTTTCTGTCCCTGAAAGAATGTTATAAAGAGGGTTAAACATTATGGATCAGAGAAGTGCGGGACTGAACATCGTTATTTTTTTCTGCCGGCAACTTGATGCGAACCAGGACGTGAACCGCCGTGCCCTCGAAAAAGAGCTCGGCTCAAGGATAAAATTTTTCCCTTTGCCCTGCAGCGGCCGCATCGAATCGCTCCATCTACTGCGTGCCCTCGAAACCGGTGCAGACAGGGTATACCTGATTACCTGCCCTGAGGGCTCATGTCGTTACCGTGAAGGGAATCTTCGTGCCGGAAAACGCCTTGCATTTGCTCAGGGATTAATTGAAGAGATCGGGCTCGAACGGGAGCGGCTTGAACTGATTCGTGCAACACAGGACGTTCAGATGACTATTGATGAAAGGGCTCAGGAAATCCTGATGAGGGAAGCTGTTGTCGGCCCTTCGCCGATCAAAAAATCGGTTGCAGGACCGGCAGTATAAGGGTAAACACGTGACTTGGCAAATGAGTTTTTGTGTGTTTTTAATCACTTAATCACTTAATCGCTAAGTTACTTAATTCGAAGAAGGAGTAATACTATGATTACAGCGGAAAGAAAACCTTTATCCGAGATCAAGGAAATGATTGCGCCCTATAAAAAGATTCTTGTCGCAGGCTGTGGAAGTTGTGTTGCGGAATGTGCTTCCGGCGGTGAAAAGGAGGTCGGGCTCCTCGCTTCGGCCCTCCGTATGGATGCAAAGATGGAAGGACGGGAAGCGGAGATAAAAGAAGTAACATTAGACCGTCAGTGTGTCTATGAATTTATCGACCAGTTGACCGGCCTTATAGGCCAATATGATGCAGTTCTCTCGCTCGGGTGCGGTGCAGGTGTTCAGGCTGTGGCCGGGATATTCCCCGAAGCGATTATCCTGCCTGCCCTCAATACCACCTTTATCGGACAGACAAAAGAGGCAGGTCTCTGGATAGAAAACTGCCGTGCCTGCGGCGATTGCAAGCTTGGCTATTTTGCTGCCGTCTGTCCCATAACCCGCTGTGCCAAGGGACTTTTTAACGGGCCCTGCGGAGGCTCTAAAGAAGGTAAATGCGAGGTCGACCCTGATGCCCCCTGCGCGTGGCAGCTTATCGTTGAGCGCCTTGATAAGGCAGGCAGGCTTGATCTTCTGCAAAAGGTATACCCCCCTGCGGACTGGTCAAAACAACAGGGAAAGGGGCCCAGAAAAATCAGGAGGGAGGACCAGATAGTATGAGAACCGACAGCCGTCTGAAAAGGGTTTTAGAAAAAGGTTATTTTGCCGTCACTGCCGAGTGCGGCCCCCCGAAAGGGGCAGACCCTAAGGTTATAAAGACAAAAGGAAAGATACTGAAAGGTTTTGTCGACAGCGTGAATGTAACGGACAACCAGACAGGCGTGGTGCGTTTGAGCAGCCTTGCCGCCTGTGTGCTTCTAAAAAAGGAAGGGCTTGACCCCGTTTTACAGATGACAACACGCGACCGTAACCGTATTGCGCTCCAGTCCGATGTGCTCGGGGCTTCCGCCCTCGGTATCCGCAACCTCCTATGCCTGAGCGGCGACCACCAATCCTTCGGAAATCAGCCCCAGGCAAAAGGTGTGTTTGATGTAGACTCCATCCAGTTAATACAACTTGTCCGACAGATGAGGGATAATGGCGTAATACTCGGGGGGGACGCTCTTTCGGCGCCTCCCCGTATTTTTATCGGGGCTGTTGCAAATCCCTTTGCCGATCCATTTTCATACAGGGTAATACGACTTGGAAAAAAGGCGGCAGCCGGTGCTGAATTTATACAGACACAGTGTGTTTATAACCTTCCGCGCTTCATGGAATGGATGAATAAGGTCAGAGATGCGGGTCTCCACGAGAAGGTCTACATATTGGGCGGCATTACACCCTTAAAATCCGCCCGGATGGCGGAGTATATGAGCAAACAGGTTGCAGGCATGGACGTTCCGGAGGAAATCATCAACCGCATGAAGTCGGTACCCGCCAAGGAACAACGACAGGAAGGCATCAGGATAGCCGTGGAGACCATTAAGGCATTGCAGGCGATAGAGGGTGTTCGCGGCATTCACGTTATGGCCATTGAGTGGGAGGAAGCAGTTCCTCAATTGATAGAAGCATCCGGACTGTTTCCACGGCCGGAATTATAAGAGGAGTAAAGATATGCCCCCCAAATATAGTATACACACCTCGCCTGTACCCAACAGGTTCCGGTCGATTACAAAATCGGGCGTGATAGCCTGGGAAGAAGGATGCCTGAAATGCGCCCGTTGTGTAAAGAAGGAATGCGTTTACAAGGTCTATGAAAAACGTAACCTCGACACCCGTCAGATGCTCGACGCCTTAGACAGTGAATGTCAGGACTGTTTCCGGTGTGTGCAGAATTGCCCGAACCGGTTGATCCAGAAGGGTTTAAATCCCGCATATAAGGTTCTGGGAGACCATTACTGGACGCCTGAAATCATTGAGACTCTCCGGTTTCAGGCAGAGAGCGGCCGTATCCCGGTCTCGGGAGGCGGCTACGGGGGTTCGTTCTCGGGACCCGGATTTGATGCCATGTGGACAGACATGTCGGAAATTGTAAGGCCCACCAGGGACGGGATTCACGGACGTGAATACATAAGTACAACCGTTGATTTAGGTCGCAAGCTCATGTCCCTTGAATTCGGACCTGACGGATCACTTTCTTCGCTTGTGCCGCCGCTCGTGGAAATACCGCTCCCCGTCATGTTCGATATGCTGCCATGGTCTCCGCCCCGTGAAAAGATTACGCTTTCACTGCTTGAATGCGCACAATCGCTGGGCACTTTTACTTTTGTCAGGCAGTCGGACCTCAATGACGGCATGGAAAAATATTTCTCCAATATCGTTATTTACGCTGATGAAAAACCGGAAAATCTTCTCACCGGGATGATCCGGCAAGTCCGCATGATTGAAATACCGGACAGGGATAATGTTATAGCTGTCCAGGCCATGCTGAAGGATAAAAACCCGGAACTCGTTGTCATTATACGAACGCCTTTGAATCCGGAGGCATCAGGACGGGCGCTCCGGCTTGTCAATCAGGGCGCTGAAATCCTCCATTTTTATGCGGACGAATATGGGCTCGAAAACGCCGACAAGCCGCTCTTTATAAAAGAACGCATAAAAGATATCCACCTCCACTTGGTTAAAAACGGGGTGCGCGACCGGATCACGCTTGTTGCAGGCGGAGGTATTGCCATGGCAGAGCACATGGCGAAACTGATCATATGCGGGGCCGATGCGCTCACAATAGATATACCGCTTCTCGCAGCAATGGAGTGCAGGGTCTGCCGCCGCTGTAAAGAGGGGATCGCGTGTCCGGTAGAAATTGACCGGGTTGATCCTGCCTGGGGTTCTGCCAGGGTAAGAAATCTTATGGCAGGCTGGCACAACCAGCTCCTTGAGATCCTGGGCGCCATGGGGATGCGCGAAGTGCGCCGCCTGCGGGGCGAAATGGGACGCGCCATGTTCTTTGAAGACCTTGAAAAGGAAATATTTGCCACGATGGGTAAAAGAAAAGTTGCTAAAAAGTAACTCGCACAGCGAGCGAGAGGGGAAGTCTCTTCGAGCCACGAAAAGAAGGAAAAGGATTGTATTGGCCGGGCACCCGCGTTCTCCCGGTCGGACAACGGAGCAATAAGCAATTCCGCGGGTGGCAAGAGGGGGCGGCCGGGTACCCGCTTGAAGGTGTCCCGGTAACTGAAGCATGCAGCTCGCACAGCGAGCGAGAGGGGAAGTCTCTTCGAGCTTTGCTCGAAGAGGGGGCGACGTGAGCCCCAGTAACTGTACAAAAAGGGGTAAAGCAATGTCATTCGAATCAGATAAATTTGTTTTTCCAGGCATAGCCGGGGTGCCGAGCCGCTTCCGGAATGCCCTCGGTAAATACCGTATTTCAATAGGCAAATCCTGCAACAATTGCGGGTTATGTATTGAGCTCTGCCCTTACGGGGTCTACAGCAAAGGTTCAAAGCGGCCAAAAGCGGCAAATGACCACCTTTGTCCCGGATTTACATGCAGCGAAAAGGCATTTTACTGTGTACGCAAGTGTCCTGAGAATGCTATTGCCCTTACCGTTAACCCGGCCTTTGAGATGCTGGGTGATAAGCGGTGGACTGCCGATCTCCTTGCCGGCGCCTGGCACATGGCAGAAACCGGCGAAATTCCGCATCAGGGTTTGAATTACAAGACAGGCGACTCAGGCGGCGGCTTCGATAAGCTCCGCTTTATCTTTCCGAAGGGCTCGGCGCCGGGCCATTGCGAGCCCGAAGGGCGCGGCAATCCCGACTCAGAGGACATCACGACGGCAATCGAATTGAATCGCTCAGGCGACTCACGTCCCAGGGTGACAATTCCGATCCCCCTGTACCTTGGGGGCATGTCTTTCGGTTCGGTAAGCATCGTAACGATGCTTTCCCGTGTAAGGGCTGCCGCAGCACTGGGTACCTTCTGCTGTACCGGCGAGGGTGGTTACCCGGAAGAGCTTACGGATTACGATGACCATATAATTACACAGGTAGCAACGGGTCTTTTCGGCGTACGGGAAGAGACAATCAAGAGGGTCCGCATTGTTGAATTCAAATATGCACAGGGGGCAAAACCGGGCCTTGGCGGGCACCTCCTGGGAGATAAAGTGACGCCGAGGGTTGCGGCTATGCGGGAAGCAGTACCGGGCCTTGCCCTGTTTTCTCCTTTCCCTTTCCATAGCGTTTATTCGGTTGAAGACCACAAAAAACACGTTGACTGGATTAAAGAGACCAACCCCAAAGCCCTCGTATCGGTGAAGGTATCAACACCCACCGATGTGGACATGGTAGCTGTGGGGAGTTATTATGCCGGTGCACATATTATACAACTCGACGGAAGTTACGGCGGAACGGGCGCTGCACCCGATATAGCAAAAAAGAATATCGCCATGCCCATCGAATATGCACTGCCCAAGGTTCATAAGTTTCTTCTGGAGGAAGGCATCAGGGATAAAATAACGATTATTGCAAGCGGGGGTATACGCACGGCCCATGATATGGCAAAGGCTATAGCAATGGGCGCCGATGGCGTATGCCTCGGTACCGCCGATCTTGTTGCGCTTGAGTGCATCCGCTGTCACCACTGTGAATCAGGCAGGGGTTGCGCGCGCGGCATTGCCACAACGGATGATGAGCTTACCGGCCTGATGGAGCTCGGGTGGGGAACCCAGCGGATCGTTAATATGTACCTGGCATGGCATCGTCAACTCATTGCCGTATTGAAGAGATTTGGTATGAAGAGCGTTACCGAACTGGTAGGACGCTTTGATCTCCTTGCCCACCTTGATTATGTGGATCAGGAAGAGATTGAAGGAGAACTCGAATAGCGTGGAGCGGATATACCCGAAGATAGGAAGTTACGAAGATATGCGCAACTTCGCAAGTTCTCATCTTCGCAACTTCGGCTTTATGTAAACGCTAAACGCTGACAAAAAGAGGTTTTGACATGAGACATAATATCCGGGTACAAAACAACAAAGCGAAAAACAGCCCGCACAGCGGGCCGGGTACCCGCTTGCGGGTGCGGGAGGCTCCGACAGCTTTGCTGAAGGAGGGGGCGACGCAAGCCCCTGCAATAGTTAATGCACGATACCACTTAAGGGATACCGGAAAACTTGTGAAACGGGCCGGCATTGAGGCCGAGGAAGGCGGCTGCGGCGTTACCGGATTTGCCTGCAATATCCCGGTGAGCGGGCGGCACATTTATGAACCTTCGGTACAGATGCACAACCGCGGTAACGGAAAAGGCGGCGGCCTTGCCGCCGTCGGGTTAACCCCCGGCAAACTGGGCGTAAGCCAGGAAATACTGGATAATGATTTCCTGCTCCAGGTTGCGCTCCTTGACGAATCCGTACTGCCCGAAATGGAAGCACGTTTTATCCGGCCCCACTTTCGCGTCGACCACGAAGCAACCATAGACACCGTTGACGATTACAGGGATATACCTGAACTCGAGGTAAAGCCCCCGAAGGTAAAACGCTATTTTGTCCGTGTAAAACCTGAAGTTCTTGCCGATTTTCAGAGAAAACGCAACCTTGAAATGCTCCCGCCGGACAAGGCTGAAGAGGAATTTGTCTATCAAAACACATACAGGCTCAACCTTGCACTCTATAGCTCCCTGGGTGAGAAAAGGGCTTTCGTCCTCTCCCACGGCAGGAACATGATGATACTGAAGATTGTCGGGTATGCTGAAAAGGTAGCCCAGTATTATAAACTCGAAAATTTTGATGCGCATATATGGATCGCTCATCAGCGTTATCCCACAAAAGGCCGTGTATGGCACCCCGGCGGCGCCCACCCTTTTATCGGGCTCGATGAAGCGCTTGTCCACAACGGTGACTTTGCAAATTATTACTCTGTCTCCGAATACCTGAAACAGAGGAACGTTTACCCCTTGTTCCTTACCGATACGGAGGTTTCCGTGCAGGTTTTCGACCTCCTGAACAGGGTTTACGGGTACCCGCTTGAGTACATCATCGAGGCATTGGCGCCCACGTCCGAAATGGATTTTGATCACCTTTCAGCGGAGAAGCAACTCATATACAGGCAGATCCAGGCTGCACACATTCACGGATCTCCCGATGGCCCCTGGTTTTTTATCATTGCACGTACCGATGTACGCAATAAACGGTTTCAGCTTATCGGCATCACGGATACTGCGATGCTGAGGCCACAGGTATTTGCATTACAAAAAGGCGATGTGGAAATCGGCCTGATTTGCTCGGAAAAGCAAGCTATTGACGCAACGCTCGAAAGCCTTGCAAAAGAAGACCCGCGTTTCGGTACGGTGGCTGACCAGTACTGGAATGCCCGCGGTGGAAGTTATACGGACGGGGGCGCCTTTATATTTACCGTTAAAGAATCCTCGCCCGGGCACATGGGCCTTGACTGCACCGATAAATTCGGACGGGTTATCGATGTGCCTCAGCATCAGGCGCCTTATGCCGTTAAGAAAGAGCAGCTTCCTTCAACTCCCGGCGCCGGTTTGTCCTGTGAGCTGGAAAAAGGCATTTCCCGGGGCAGAATATTCGGGCTTTTTTCTTTTCTCAAAAATAAATTTGAATCATGGAACTACGGCGACATACAAACCGTGCTTAACTACCTCGTTGTTCTGGCAGAAAATGAACGCTTTAAAGGTCCTGTTATCGAACTCCTCACGCTGCTTCTTGACAGGCGCTATTCTACCGGAGCCAAAAGGAGGCGATCGATCCTGCAGATGATACTCGACTCCCTTAATACTGTCTTCCGGACAGTGCCGCTTTTGAATGGTACGCCGGGAGGACAATACGTAAGAATAGATTTTGAATCACGTGAAAGCCTTCGCGCACCGGGCACAGGCGAAGAGTTCCTTGTGGCGGATGCCGGCCGGTTCCAGCCTGAAGGCGATGAATCCTTTGCACGTCTCATATCGGACGCATACAGGCTCGGCTGGAGCCGGTTCATTTGCTTCGGACACCGCGGCCAGCGCTTCCTGGGTTGCGGCCTCGGTCCTCATACGAAAGGGGTGCGTATCGATGCATACAATTCAACGGGTGATTACCTCGCTTCCGGCATTGATGGACTCGAAATATACGTTCATGGCAATGCCCAGGACCAGCTTGGACAAATTCTGAAATCAGGCAAGCTTGTCGTGTATGGCGATGTCGGCCAGACCTTCATGTACGGGGCTAAGGGCGGCGAAGTTTATGTGCTTGGAAATGCCGCGGGCCGCCCGCTCATCAATGCGGCAGGGAAACCGAGGGTTATCATTAACGGTACTGCACTGGATTTTCTTGCAGAATCGTTCATGGCAGGCGACCCTTACAATGGCGGCGGTTTTGTTATAGTGAACGGTTTAGCCTTTGATAATGACGGGAATGTCATTTCGCAGGATACGCCGTACCCGGGGTCAAATCTTTTCTCATTGGCATCCGGCGGGGCCATCTTTGTCCGTGACCCCTATTGCAGGATCGTTCCCGAACAGCTAAACGGCGGGCAGATATTTCCGTTTACCGGGCGTGACTGGGAACTTATCCTCCCCTATCTGAAGGAAAACGAGAGGCTTTTCGGCATATCCATTGATAAGCACCTGCTGACGGTTGACGGAAAAAAGTGTCAGCCGGGGGATGTGTATCGTACTATCGGTGCAGTAAAGCTTTCAGTGCTTGCGGGCAGTGCCGCGGCAATGAACGAGGAATGGTCGGCAGGAGATTATGTCCTGGCTTCCATTTTACCTCGCCCTGCATTATAATGAATTCATGAGGTTTTTTAAGGTTTATGGATAACCTGCTGTTCCTGCATGAAATAGAAGAAGCATCCGGAGAGCATATATCAACATGTTACCAGTGTTATAAGTGCACAAACGGGTGTCCGGCGGCAATTGAAATGGATATGCTTCCCCACAGGATCATGCGTCACATAATACTCGGCAACAGGGAAAAGGCGCTCACATCGAAGGCTATATGGACCTGCCTGCAATGCATTACATGCAGCGTCAGGTGCCCCAATGATATTGATGTTGCTCACGTATTCGACACCCTGCGCAAGATATCGGTACAGGAGCATTGCGAAGCCGACAAAGACACGTGGCTGTTTGACAGCCTTTTTCTCGAAAGCGTAAAAAAGCACGGCAGGCTCCATGAACTGGGGGCGATCATCCGTTATAAAATCGCAAAAAAGGACCTTTTCAGCGACACGAAGATGGGGCTTGGCATGTTCCTGAAAGGACGTATGGGCATCCTTCCGCATAATGTTAAAGACAGGGAAGCGATAAAGGAGATATTCGAGAAAATAGAAAGCGGAGAGGTGAAAGGCGGATTGCGAAACGCGAAAGGTGAAACGCGAAAGGTGAAAGATGAAAGGTGAGGGGTTGAGAAAAATCATTAACGGAAAAACAGAACCGAAAAATATCCGGTTTAAAATCGTAACTTCGCATCTTCGTAACTTCGCATCTTGTACGGACAGCATATGACGACATTAACCTACTATCCCGGCTGTTCTTTAAAAACATCGAGCAAATTCTACGATACATCGATCAGGAGAATACTCTCTTTTTACGGGGTCGGGTTGGAAGAATTGACCGATTGGTCATGCTGCGGTGCATCCGCCGGCCATACGGTCGATGAAAGGCTTGCCCATGCCCTTGCTGCCCGTAATATCGCCATTGCAGAAAAAGAAGGCAACCCCTTTTTTGCCCCGTGTTCAGCGTGCTATAACAGGTCAAAGATCGCTGGCGATAAGATTTTGAATGACAAGAAACTGCGAGACGGGATAAATGAAATTATCTCTCCGCTCCAATGCCTCGGTACATGCGAAATAAAAAACATCATCGAAGTCTTTCATGATTACGTGGGAATCGGACGGATTTCAAAGACAGTGTCCCATGACCTTTCTGCGATAAAAATAGTCCCGTATTACGGATGTGTCCTTACAAGGATTCCCGGGGTGGATGTCTCTGATGATGCAGAGGACCCGACGGGTATGGATACCCTGATCTGGGCAGCAGGAGCGAAACTCGTAAAATGGCCGTTCAAGATGGAGTGTTGCGGCGCCGGCAAGACCCTGACAAATAAAGATACTACGCTGAAATTATCAGGAAGGATTATGGATATGGCTTCTGCGAGGGGAGCAGATGCAATTGTAACGCCCTGCCCGCTGTGCCAGATGAATCTTGACCTCTTGCCCCATCTCGGCAAGGCAGAAAACAATCTGCCCGTGCTGTTTCTGACAGAGATTTTTGAACTCGCAATCTCCGGGAAGATCGGCGGCAATGGGTCACACATAATACCGGTCGATGGAGTGGTGAAAAAAACTGTTCAAAGTTCAAAGTTTTAAGTTCAACGTTGAACAAAGAACCTCGAACATAGAACATTAAATAAGAAGAAACTATGGATGGGATAAAAGAAATTACAGATAAGATAACCTTCATTGGAACACGCGATCCCGACGGAGCTGCGCGTCTTGAGCGACTCCTCGGAAAGAAGGATGCACTGAAAGAAGGGAATGTGTACGGTGAAAAATTTACCGACAGGCAGTTCTCCCTCGTGTTTACCCCTTTAATTGATGCAGCCTTCGAAAGGGCGCAGATATTGGAGGCGCTGTCGCAGGGTGATGATACGATACCCGGCCTTTCCGAAAAGTTAAACGCCGGGAAAGACAAAGTATTTACCCATATAAAGGAAATGATGAGAAAAAATCTTGTTGAAATTGCGGGACATGATGGAAGAGACCCGCAATTCCGGAGGAAACCGGTATAAGATATGGCGGATAAGGCAGGCAAAGTACTCGTTATCGGCGGCGGCATCGGCGGGATGGAGGCATCGCTTAATCTCGTTGAGGCGGGTTTCCGCGTGTATCTTGCCGATGAAAAACCCAACATTGGCGGGAATATGTCGCAGCTCGACAAAACCTTCCCCACCAACGACTGTTCCATGTGCATTATGGCCCCCAAGCTTGTGGAGGTGGGCAGGAATCCCAATATAGAACTTCTCATGAACACCGAGGTGGTCGGCATTGAGGGCACACCGGGCAATTTCGATGTAACGTTGAAAAGGAGACCGCGCAGGGTATTGCCGGAAAAGTGCACATCCTGTTCGCTTTGCGCACCGGCCTGTCCCCTTGAAGTGAGCAACGTTTACAATGAAGGGTTGTCCGGAAGAAGTGCCGCATTTATCAATTTTCCACAGGCAATCCCGTCCACATATATGATCGACAGGGAAATTGCCCCATGTGTTGACCAATGCCCTGTCAACCTCAACGCGCGGGATTACGTAGGCCTCATTGCGGAAGGCAGATTCCTCGAAGCCCTTGACGTCATAAGGGAAAGGCTGCCGTTCCCCGGTGTTGTAGGGCGTATTTGCGCCCATCCCTGCGAAGAAGTATGCCTCCGGGGCAGGAAGATAGACCAGCCGATTGCGATCTGCGCATTAAAACGGTTTGTTGCAGACTATGAAAATGATAAAAGAGATATACCTATTCCCGGAATTGCGGCCGGCAAAGGGAAAAGGGTGGGGATCATAGGCGGAGGTCCGGCGGGTCTGGCCTGTGCGATCGACCTTCGAAAGGCCGGCCATGAAGTAACAATTTTTGAAGCCCACGATAAACCCGGCGGCATGCTTTATCTCGGTATCCCTGCATACAGGCTCCCGAAGGAGGAACTTGCCAGGGAGGTTTCGATCGTTGAAAAGATGGGCATCGAGGTCAGATACAATACACGGGTCGGAAAGGACATTACCCCCCGGGAGATTTTTGAAGGTTTTGACGCAACGTTCATTGCCCCCGGCGCCCATGGAAACAGGACGCTCGGCATTGAAAACGAAAACGTGGCAGGTGTTCTCAAGGGCATAGATCTTTTGAGGACTGTGAATAAAGGTGAGCCCGTACAGATCGGAAAGACCGTTTTTGTTATCGGCGGCGGCAATGTGGCGATAGATGTAGCATTAACCGCCAGGAGGATCGGAGCAAAGGAAGTCCACATGGCGTGCCTTGAGAAATGGGACGAGATGCCTGCGCATAAGTGGGAGATCGATCAGGCAATCGAGGAAGGCATTAAAATTCATACAACCTGGGGGCCGAAACGGATCCTTGTATCCGACGGAACAGTCTCGGGAATAGAGTTTAAACGGTGCAGCAATGTCTTTGATGAGACAGGGAGGTTCAATCCCTGTTATGACGAATATATAACGCGGGACTTTAAGGCCGACACAGTCATTTTCGCCATCGGGCAGGTTATGGATAACGGATTTCTAAAGGGATCGGACGGTCCTGAACTACTCCGGGACAACAGGATCAAGACCGACCCGGTTACGCTTGAAACTACCCTGCAAGGGGTTTTCGCAGGCGGCGACGCTGTTACAGGGCCAAAAACGGCAATCGATGCAATCCATCAGGGACAGGTTGCGGCAGAATCCATAAAAAGGTTCCTTGAAGGAAAAGACCTGAAGGAAGGCAGGCTTGCAAAAGAAGACAAGCTTGTGGAAGATGTTCCCGCCTTTATCGAAAAGAAGGCGCGCGTTGTTATGCCTGAGGCGCCGGTAGGCCGGCGAAAAGGTTTTGACGAAGTCTATCTTGCATTAAGCGAAAAAGATGCAATAGAAGAAGCGCAGCGATGCCTGAACTGCAGAAAGTGCCTCGGATGCAGGATTTGTGAAGAGTTCTGTAAGCCGGAGGCAATAGATTACCTCGAAACGCCATCAGAAGAGAGAATCCGGGTGGGCAGCATCATCATTGCAAGCGGCTTCGACGAATATGATGCCCGTGCAAAAAAAGAGCTTGGTTACGGGATCTACCGGAATGTAGTGACAAGTGTCGAATTTGAAAGAATCCTCTCTGCCACAGGGCCGACAGGAAGTGTGGTCATGAGGCCCTCCGACGGAAAAATACCGGGAAAGATCGCCTTCATCCAGTGTGTGGGGAGCAGGGACAAGGTCAATGGATACTGTTCGTCAGTATGCTGCATGTATGCAACAAAAGAGGCTATCATTGCAAAGGAGCATCAGAACGATATTGAGCCCACAATTTTTTATATGGACATCAGGGCATATGGTAAGGGCTTCGACCAGTATTATGAGCGGGCAAAAAAGGAATACGGGGTAAGGTACGTAAAGTCCCTCGTTTCAAGGGTGCTCGAAGACTCCAAAACGAATGACATTGAGGTTGTATTCATTGACGAAGACGGAGGGCTTAAATCGGAGATGTTTGATCTGGTTGTCCTTTCAGTCGGGCTTCGTCCGGCGAAAAATCTCGCACAGCTTGCAGGCGTTGCGGGCATCGAGCTTAATGAATACGGTTTTGTTAAAACCGATCCGAAAAATCCCCTTCTCACATCAAGGGAGGGCATATATGCAGCCGGCGCCTGCGAATCCCCGAAGGATATCCCCGAGACTGTCATGCAGGCAAGCGGCGCTGCATGCGAAGCGGCATCCGTCATAGCGGATGTGCGCGGCAAAGATCTTATTGCCAAGGAACTGCCAGAAGAAAAGGATGTTGACGCTGAAGAACCGAGGATAGGCGTATTCGTTTGCAATTGCGGCATCAACATCGGCGGGGTGGTGAATGTCCCTGAAGTGCAGCAATACGCAAAAACCCTTCCCAATGTTGTGTTGTCGGATGAAAATCTTTTCACCTGTTCCCAGGATACACAGGATAAGATGAAAAAGATGATAGATGAATACAAGATAAACAGGGTCGTTGTTGCCTCCTGTTCGCCCCGTACCCACGAGCCTTTATTCAGGGCAACAATCCGCGAGGCAGGACTCAACAAATATCTCTTTGATATGGCAAATATCCGCGACCAATGTTCGTGGGTGCACATGCATGAGAAGGAGGATGCCACAGAAAAGGCAAAGACCCTTGTCAGAATGGCAGTTATGAACGCCAATTTCATAAAGCCCCTGAAAGAGGTGAGCATTGACGTCAACAAGAGGGCGCTTGTTGCGGGAGGCGGCATTGCCGGTATGACCGCTGCATTGAAGCTCGCCAACCAGAACTTCGAGGTATTTCTCATTGAAAAAGATGACGTGCTTGGCGGAAACCTGCGGCACATCTACCACACGCTTGACGGAACGGATGTTCAGGCTTTCCTGAATGAAACGATCGAAAAGGTCGCAAGTCACCCGTTAATCCATGTAAAAACGCATGCCGTTATAACCGGTCATTCGGGTTTCAAGGGAAATTTCAAAACCGCTATCGCTGTCGGACCGGAAAAGCAAGGCATCACCATAGAACATGGCATTATCATCATTGCGACAGGCGGTGAGGAATTTAAACCTCAAGGCAAATTTTTGTATGGCGAGGATAAAAGGGTTTTTACACAATCCGAACTTGAAAAGGGCATAGCAGAAGGGAAACTCCCGGCATTTGAACGGTGCGTGATGATCCAGTGCGTGGGTTCGAGAGATGAAAACAGGCCATATTGCAGCAGGGTTTGCTGCTCCACTGCCATAAAAAACGCCATAAAGCTGAAGGAGAAAAACCCGGGCTGCGATGTAGTGATCCTTTACAGGGACATAAGGACTTACGGATTCCTTGAAAAGTATTACTTGCAAGCAAGGAGGCTCGGTGTAAGGTTTATCAGATACGACGCAACAAGCCCGCCGACCCTTGAACTTAAAGACGGTTTGTTGTTAATGTCATGTTATGACCCGTCGATAATGGAACAGTTGACCTTCAGGGCAGATATTGTTGCGCTCAGCAGCGCTATTATCCCCGGAGACAATAAGGGACTTGCAACTATCCTTAAAGTTCCCAGAACGAATGAGGGCTTTTTCCTTGAGGCGCATATGAAATTAAGGCCCGTTGATTTTGCCTCTGACGGCATGTTTTTGTGCGGTCTTGCGCATTCCCCCAAAAATATACCGGAGAGCATCACACAGGCTGAAGGCGCTGTAGCGAGAGCAATTACGATCCTGTCAAAGGAAAAGATGGCTGTCGGCGGTGTTGTTGCGCATGTGGAAGGCGAAAAGTGTGCAGCATGTCTCACCTGCGTAAGGGCATGTCCCTATTCCGTGCCTGTAATCAATGCGCAGGGCGAGGCGGAAATCGATATAAGCAAATGCAAGGGGTGCGGTTCCTGTGCTGCAGAGTGCCCCGCAAAAGCAATTGATTTAATGCACTATAAAGATGCACAATTGATAGAGAAGGTGAAGGCGCTGTGCGCGGATAGCATGGCGTGGAGCGTTTAGAGAACAAGCATAGGTCTTATAGGACATATATGACCTATAAGTTTAAGAGGCGTTAATGGAACATTTTGAACCGGAGATTATAGCTTTTTGCTGTGAATACTGAGGGTACACTGCTGCGGACCTGGCAGGTTCGTTGAGACTCTCGTATCCGGCAAACATAAAAATCGTGAAGGTTCCCTGTACCGGCAGGGTGGATATTATCTTGATATTGAAGGCCATTGAAAATGGCGCCGACGGGGTCTATCTTGTGGGCTGCCTTGAAGGAGACTGCCACTTTCTGACGGGAAATTTAAAAGCAAGGAAGCGTGTAGAATATGCGAAACAACTGCTCGATGAATCGGGCATCGGCGGCGGGCGGGTTGAAATGTACAACCTGTCAGCGGCAGAGGGGCAGCGTTTTGCAGAGGCGGCCAGGGAGATGACGGAGAAAATAAGGGCTTTGGGGCCGAATCCGGCAAAACAGCAGGGGCCAAGGGGCCAAGGGGCCAAGCGAACAGCCCTCGAACCCTCGAACCCTTAACGTTTACAAGGGGGTGCGATATGATTGTTGCAAACAGAAAACCATTTGAAGAGATCATGGATATGCTGAAACCATATGCAAAGATACTGCTTCTCGGATGCAACGAATGCGTCACGGTATGTTCCGCAGGGGGGGCTAAAGAGGTGTCGGTCCTTGCATCGGAAATAAGGCTTTCAAGGGCAAAGGACGGAATTCCCGTGGAGGTGAAGGAGCACACCCTTGAGAGACAGTGTGATCCCGAATATGCAACAGAGGCAAAACCCCTTGTGGACGAATGCGATGCGGTACTCTCCATGGCCTGCGGCTGCGGTGTTCAGTCCGTGGCTGAGGCCTACAGAAGCAAATATGTCATTCCGGCCGTTAATACCACATTCATGGGAAGCTCCGAGGAACAGGGCGTGTGGAAGGAGAGGTGTCAGGGTTGCGGCAATTGCATACTCGACAGGACTCTCGGTATCTGCCCTGTTTCGCGTTGCGCAAAGAGCATATTCAACGGCCCCTGCGGCGGCTCACAGGGCGGCATGTGTGAAATCGATAAAGAATTGCCGTGCGCATGGCAGCTTATCGTCGACAGGCTCAAAGAAATGGATATGATGGAAAAATATCTTGAAATACAGCCGGTAAAAGACTGGTCAACGAGCAGGGATGGCGGACCGAGAAAGAGAATCAGGGAGGATTTACGGATATGAGCACGGGAAGCAATTTAGAAAGGGTGTTAAAAAGCGGCGTTTTTGCCGTCACATCCGAATGCGGCCCCCCCCGCGGCGCTGACCCTGAAGCAGTAAAAAAGAAAGGCGCTTTCCTGAAAGGGTATGTCGACGCGGTAAATGTTACCGATAACCAGACAAGCGTTGTCAGGATGAGCAGTCTTTCCGCATCGCTCATATTGAAAGAGATGGGTTTTGACCCGGTCATGCAGATGGTCTGCAGGGACAGGAACAGGATAGCGATCCAGAGCGACATCCTCGGAGCTGCCGCACTCGGCATCAGCAACCTCCTCTGTCTCTCGGGCGACCACCAGAGTTTCGGCGACCACCCGTCAGCCAAAAATGTCTTTGACATAGATTCGATCCAACTCATCCGGACCGTAAAGCGGATGAGGGATGAAGGTAAGTTTATAAGCGGGGAAGAGGTAAAGGGCAGACCCGATATTTTTATCGGTTGCGCAGAGAACCCCTTTGCAGACCCATTTGAAATAAGGGCCATGCGGCTTGCAAAAAAGGCAGCGGCCGGCGCACAGTTTGTCCAGACACAATGCGTCTTCAATGTGGAAAAATTCGGGAAGTGGATGGAAATGGTCCGGGATCTTGGCGTCCATGAGAAAATGTATATACTTGCAGGCATTACCCCTCTCAAATCTATCGGTATGGCGCGCTATATGAAGACATCCGTACCGGGCATGGATGTGCCGGAGGAGATGATTGACCGTTTAAAGAGTGCCTCTGAAGGGAAGGCGGCAGATGAAGGCATCAGGATATGTGTTGAGCTCATTGAGAAGGTACGAGCGATAAAGGGCGTTGCCGGCATACATATCATGGCCATCGAATGGGAGCAGAAAGTCCGGGATATCGTTGAAGCAGCAGGGCTTTACCCGAGACCGGCAATAAATCGGCTATAGCATAAGCAAACATGCGAATAACTGTTCCCAGGGACCCTCAGTCCTCAGAAAGGCGGGGGCTTTATTGATAATATTTTCCATTCTATTTATTGTGCCAATTCGCCGTCACTCGGTAAATTAAAACGGGAGCGCCTTCTCTGAGCATGACTCACGGAACGACCGGGGGCCACCCTACCTGCAGCCGGGCACTTGTGGAGATACGACACGGGTGGCCGGCGGCTGGTGGAGAGCGTTCCCGCATTACGGGATGATGTGCAGGCATGAACATCCTCGGACAGCCTCCGCCCTTGCACATCAGGCGATGCAAGCCCTGCAACGGTCGGGAGAGTAGTGCGGAAGTGCGAAGGGATGTGTGCTCCCGCTGTCAGGCAATTCGGTTTGCGATTGACGGCAAATTGGTATGATTATGCCGTTCCGGAGATATTCTTTGCAGCGAGAGCGGCACAAATCCATCCGAATCCGGCAATCATCGCGTCGATGCCTAAAAAGAATCCTATCACCCAAAGCCCCGAAACGGGCCATTGGCTATAGATCATAAAGCCTAAAATGATCGAGATTACACCGTTCGCCAGTATGACTGCCCAGCCGCGATGCGGCTTTAAATGAAAAGAAAGGATAGCTTTTGAGATTCCGTTTGCAATGAGCAATACCGCAATAAGAAATGTCAGGCCAAGCACCCCGGCAACAGGGTCCGTGAAAAGGAAAATACCGGCGATGACAGAAATGATGCCGAGAAAAAGCGACCACACCCATCCCTTGTCCCGGGAAAAAAGGGCATGGATGATATGGACAATCCCCTGGATGAGCAGCATAACTCCGAAAAAGGTGGCTGCCAGAATCGTTGTTACTGCCGGGGCTCCGAGCAGGATAAATCCTGCAATGACCAGGATGACGCCGTATACGAGATACCACCCCCGGTTTTTCTTCAAATTAGTTGCTGAGCAGTTTTGTAGATCCACTATTCCTCCACGTTCGTTTATTTGTGATCCCCATTCTTATTCCCCTCATTGTCCTGCGATCTTGCTAAATTTGCAAGCTAAAAATTGACTATAAAATTGTTGAATGACATTCATATGGTTGTATGTCAAAAGAGTATTGCAAAAACAACACTACAGGGAGTTGCAAACAGATTTTACTCCAATAATTCTTTTAAAATGGTCAATTATTAAAAATTGGCGCTAACACCTACAAATGGTGTATAGAATCTCCTATCTATACTCGTGTATTACGGATAAAAATAGGGCATTCTGTGCTTATAATATTTCAATAAAAAACTAATAAAAATGTTGACAATTTATGCTAATAGGGATTATGTATCTAATAATTTGATATAACCAAACCATCGGTGACGGTGTGATGGAATTGTTGTAAAATTCGTTGGGTTGTGGAAGTTGTAGCGATGCAAACTCAGTAACCACAATGATCAAAAAGGAGTAACCCATGTCAATCGACCAGGCAAAAGCATTCATTGAAATGATGAAGAGAGACAAGGCATTCGCCGATCAGGTTATGGCGATTGAAGGCGTTGATGCGCGCATGGAGTTCATCAAAAAAGCAGGATTTGATTTTACTGTAGAAGAAATGAAGGCGCTAAAGGCGGAGTTATCTGATGATGATTTTAAAGCGGCGGCTGTCTGCAGCGCCTCACATGCTTGCTTAGATTACGCGTCTTGTGAAGGTCCATTCGCTGGTGGTCCCTGTTAAGCACCATATGGGACCCCAACTTTTCCATAGCGCCTTGACCGATGCGGAGTAATTGGGGGCTGTATTTTCAAGCACGCACCACGTCCTCATTGCCAACAGGGTTGTCAAGTGGATGATTTGCTTGTTTTTTCTTCTCATTCTCGATCAAACGATACCCTTTGTTGCTCTCTTTTGTTCTTGAATGTTCAAGCAGGTTGCTGCAAATTTCTCGTGTCTTGACCCCATCATAATAGGCTTCAAGGTAAGGGATGAGGTTATCCTTGTGTGGGGAACAAAACTCTAGCCCCTCTTCATGGAGCTGTTTGGAGCGCAACCGTTTGTTGGCGCATCCACCCCCGCAGATGGGCAGTGTAGAGCATGCAAGGCAGTCGCGGTCGAGATGGGGGTCGGTTCCTGTGGCGTAGGCGGCAACAAGCCCTGGGTTGGTCAAGTGGTTTTCCTCAAGAATGGTGCCAATAACCATCTGTGGTATGCCAACGTCTGCCCAACACTTATAAAGCTCGCCTTTGGGCCCGACAACAAAGCCGTTGATACTGTTGGCCGTACAGGTATTGAAACATTCTATATCGGGATAAAATCCACCGATCGGACGTATACCCTGCTGGTGAAAGAGTTTAAGGATATAATCTGACCACTCTTGCGAGCAGAGCTGGCAATTCCGGTCGTTGTACTTGTGAGCCCTGGCGGTATGAACGTAGCTGGCATAGACGGTGAGCTTCTTGCCTTTGTAGCATTCCAGCAAGGCTGCGCGAAGATTAAGAAATTCCTGGGCATTATTCCTGTCAACATTGACGCGGATGTTGCAACTTCCCGTGTAGTCGGAATTCATCAACAGGTCGACACGCTCCATGATGTGCTGATAGGTCGGCTGACCTCCGGCATGTACTCTTCTCGTATTGTGGACGGCTTCCGCTCCATCAAGCGTGATCTGGACGGATCTGATTTTTAGCTCGTTCATCTGGCTGATTTTTTCGCTGTCGAGCAGGTAGCCGTTGGTGACCATTCTGGCATTTTCAAAAGTAATATCGAGTGTTTTGAGTTTTTCTGTAATCTCCTTGATAACACCAAAAGCCAAGGTTGGTTCACCACCGTACCATGACACAGAGAGCCGTTTCGGCTGTGCGAAGCTCTTGATGAACTGCATGAGGCGATCGATAGTTGACGGGCTCATGACCGTCATATCATTCTGGGAGTGCTCAAAACAGTAGAGACAGCGAAAGTTGCAGCCAAGCGTAGGGCAGATGGTGAGGTCAAGGCGACTAGTATCGTAACAGACGGTGTTGCGCCGGTGCTGGCGTGCGAGGAGCAATTGGCGTTCAACTCCATTTTCAACCAGAATGTTCTTTTCACGCAAAAGCACAGAAAAGCCGGGGTCGATAAGATGATTCTCTTCGTCAGGTGCGTTTTTAATCTCCTCCAGAGAGCGGTAGTGTTTTTCGTCAAGCTCAATAAGTGAGTTGGAAAGCGCATTGTAAAGAAAATAGCCGAACCGATTTGACTGAAAAAGTGTGTTGTACATTGACCAGTTCATAATATTGTGACCTTCCATCGATACCTGTACCATATATTGAGTCAGAGTTCAGTCATTTTTTGATTATTTCATATTGAAATGTTTTATGAATTGGGGAAATAACAAAACCAACATTACAGGAAGCATTTAATAAATTCAGGCTTTTGAATCGGATTAATACGGAAAATAATTGCCAACACCTACGAAGCTAGCATATAGACTCTTAACTTTGAACGTGAATTACGGGAAGAAATGGTTTATAACAACAGGATCGGCCAGAGCCGGATTTAACGGCAATTGGCTGCATCCACAAGTTGGGCGAGTTTTTTTAACCGTTTCCTATGGTCACAATCTTATACCTCTTCAGAGATTTCATAATTTACTGGGCCTGTCCAATAATATTATTTCAGGAACCTTTTCAAAAAATATTGATGCCCACAGAAACTTGCGGCTTGCAGAAGTGAATACCCTTTACTATAACCATTTGAGAAAATGACCTGATTATTCTTGCCGTCATTACGAAGTATATCACTAATTTCGCAGATCTCATCTACCACTTTTTCCACTTCGTTGTCCAATATACCCCCCGCAAAACTATTGGGTAACTCCAGCTTTCTAAACTCGGCCATTTCATTTACTAACAAAACAAGATTGCATAAATGCTTAGAATCTTGGGCAGAAAAAACATCCATAAAGGAAAGGGCCATGATTACAAGCTTGCGTATTATTGGAGGAGTTTCGTTCTGCGACTGGTACCCCAGTAACTCGTGTGCCTCATACGATTCCAGTGCATCATCAAATGATTCTTTTATTATATCAAGGACATTGTATATGATATCTTCCAATACAGAAAAAAAATGCTCTGTGTGCAAGTGTTCTATTTGGTTTTCCATAGCCCAGACGGATAAGTGGTGAGCCAGCAGATGCACAAAGTATGGCAAACCATTAGAAGTCTTGCATATCAGCTTGACGAGTTCTGCCGAGAATTTTATTCCTAACGTGGCACAACCCTTTGAGATAATTTCAGTTAGCTCATGATCTCTCATCCTGCTTAGGGGGATTGATACAAAATATCTCATTATATGGGGTTGACTGCCGATCAGGGCAGATGCCGTATTTGATACACCAGAAAGAATCAGTTTTGTCGGCGAGCTTGAAGATGACATTATCTTGATCGTATCTGCCATCTGGGCTTTAACGTCTTTCGATTTTATTCTATCGAAGTCGTCGATTACAAATAAATACGGCTTTTTACAGAACTCAGAGACTATAGTATATGGGGTATATGCATCTTCTAATCGGGGGGCAATAGCAGTTAACCGCTCAAAAGTGGATTCTGCTCCACCTTTTAAAATATTTATGCTTGCACCAGCATTTAGCTTCCGTGAGCTTTTTGTTTCTTTATGTCTTTCTTCGTAAAGCTGGTTAGTTTTCTTTAGAAACTCAGAAAAAATGTTTTCATAGGTTGTATTTTCACTGCAAATGTATCTGATAATATGATCTTCGAAGTCATCGTTCAACTCCTTTATAGAAACGTTTAACAGTGAAGTTTTGCCTATCCCGCTTTCACCGTATACCACTATATGATAGCCTGGAGTCAAAACAGCTGACTGGAATTTTCGCTTTTCTTTTTGTCGACCAACAAATTGATCTGGATTTACGATAGGGTCTGCTGGCTTAAAGACCTTTGATACTATTTTTGTAATTTCGCCTATTGTCATGTTTTCTCCGTTCACGCCGATAACTGAGTTCCTATGAAGTCGCCTTCGGTGTGCAGTGTCAGTGTAGTACACGTCGAACGAGGGGATCAGCCAGAGCGGCCCGACAGGGCTGCGATTGGCTGCATCCATGGGTTATGTCTATCTTTCTAATTGCCCCAAGATCTCCGATAAGGCCTCCTGCACACCCATTGCTGACCTCCGGGCCTCTTCATAAAGGTCCCGCATCAATCTGTAAGCATTGATTTGTATTTCCTCAAAATCGTCACGCATGTCAGGGTCTGATACCTCGTCGATCAGCTTGCCTTCAACGTTGTAGATACTGACCCAGTAGTCCATGCCCCCTGTTTGAGGTTCTTTGGGTGGTTTTTCGGATAACCGAACCGAGTAATTTGGAAATGCAGCTTGGTAGATTCCTTCTCTCTCTGTCTCAAGCCAAGAAAGAGTCCCTTCTTGGGTTCGACGATGCAGTTGTTCTATAAGAGTTCTCATCTTCGTGTAACTCATTTTCTCACCTTCCTATTTTATCCTTTACTGCAATTAGTACCTCTTGCAAGGAATCAACCTGGTAAGAGATCACCTTGTTGAGTCTTGCTACATCTATCTTATCTGTCCCTATTTGAAGACCTTTTTCAACCTGATCCTCTATACCTTGGAATATTTGCACTGCTCCTTGGATAATAGAACGTTGTTGTTCGCTAAGATCAGAGCTAGAGGACTTTACCGAGATTAGTGCTTTTCGGAGCGTAGAATATTTGTCTGGCAGGAGTTGCCATTGCTTTTGGCGGTGTAGCGATTTTATTTGCTCCATGATGCTAATCGCTGTCGAGCAATCTGAAACCAAGCTTACCCGTATACTGTCTTCACGGAGTTTGCTTACGGCTGTCCTCGTCTGTTCTGTCGCGGTTTTAGATCGGGCCACATTCCGGATGGTTATGAGAAAACCGGTGAAGGCAACCGCTATGCCTATGACGCTGGCCCAGTCGCCAAATCCTCCTGTTACAAATGAATGCAGTGTTCTGAGAAAGTCCATAGTTCAATATTCCTTAAGACATAACAATTAAGTATACATCTCTAATGAAGTATATCCCAATATTCCTTCATTGAAGCTGTATATCCCACGAAATTGTCGGGATATACAGCAAGCCTCTTACCCATGAGGTTTGCTGGAATTACACTATGCCTATTAATACTAAAAGATGAATAGAGGTAATTTTATTTACTTATCTGTCTTAGTTCTTAACCCCCACCCTTTTTATTTATTTTCACGCGATTATGAATATTTTGCAAGTAAAAATTTCTTACCAGTTAATTAATACTATTTGTACTGAAGTATATGGAGTGCAGAAGTCAAAAACTCTATTTTAGTCAATAACCATAACCGATTGAAATCTGCTATCAAAATCAGAAGGCTGTCTGTGTGGATAACAGGAAGAAAGATGGAGTTTATGAACAGCATCCCGGATGCAAAAAACAAGACTTAACCCTAACCCTCCCCTGTGCAAAACCAGCGGAGTTTATCGGCCGCCTGTCAGAACCAAAAGTTAGACCTTGAGCTTTTCCTTAATATATTGAATCGGATCTTTGACAATCTCATCATATTCGGCTCGATGTATCCGTTTAGCCTCGAAGTCGATCTTTACGTCTTCGATGAACTTCTGAAAATTAGGGTTCTGATCGCAGAGCTTATTAATAGTCTCCCAGTCAAGAGTTCCTTTAATATTACGTGCAGGGTAAAGCACCGAAGATGAGTCTATGTCCGTCAAATCAAGTTGGATGATTCCGATCCCAAAGGATGCTGCAAGGCGCGCAAGTTCCGCAAGAAAATCATCGTCTTGGAGTATCTCCGGGGCCACAAGGTATCCTTCGTGTGCCCAAGAGGAGTTCGAGACAGCCTGGAAGTAAGCTTCCCGGTAGTTTGCTTTGCTGAGAAATCTTTTTATCTCAAACGAGAATAGACGAATGGAATTATTGTCAAGTAGCCGGTTAAACTCAATCACTTCAGGACGCCAATCTTCAATGGGGAGGTAAAAGCCGACCATGTCGGGGTGAATCCACTCGTTATACCCTTGTTTGAGAGACTTCTCGTGCAGGATAGTTTTTGTGTATATCGAACGACCCCGGTTGAATGACGGGTTTGAGTAAACAAAATAGGCAAGCATCGGGTGCAGGTCCTTTTCTTTATACTTGCCGGTGCTCACTACCTTTTTTTCTTCTTCTGCCTCGATCTTCAAGACGAGATTGGCTGTAATTTCTGACTGCCGATCTTTTGGGAAAAATTTGGCTGGCCTTTTGCCGACCTTAATGAATTTCGACTCTGGGTTGTCTCGAACATCAACATATAATTGAGCGCCCAGTGTCTGCCAGGGTGTTTTTCCAGATGTCTTGATTTGACTAGAAAGTCCCGATTCCTCGCCCATTTTCCATATGTCCTGATATGTTAATGGGTGTTTTGCTGTCTTCAAAACTTCAGAAGCTAAGTTCAGGTGTAAATTCCGCTCAACCTCGAACATCAATTCCGAAAAAGGTCGAACACCTGTTCCGGTGATATCCGAACACCAATTCCGGTTTTAATCGAACACTTTTTGTGTTTTACCGGAATAGCTGTTTATGTAAAAAAGACCATGATTCTTCTCCCTGCCTGACATGATACACTGCCCTCAAAAAATACCGGAGGGTGTATAAGTGAAAAAGAAAGGGAGGAAGACATCAATGAAAAAACTGAAAGAAATTGCCCGGCTGCTTTTTGAATGCAATCTTGGTATTCGTCCCATCGCCAGGGCATGCAATATATCCACTTCAACAGCTTCAACCTATGTGGAGAAGTTCAGGGAGCTCGGCGCTACTTATAAAGAAATCTGCGCGATAGATGAAGACATCCTGTCAGATCTCGTATCGCCTAAGGCTGAAAAGACATCAACAAAAGTACTGCCTGATTTTGTGTATATCGCTGGAGAACTTAAGAAGAAAGGTGTAACCCTTCAATTGCTTCATGAGGAATACAAAAGAGATAATCCCGACGGGTATGAAAAAAGCCAGTTTTACCAACTGTATCATGACTGGAAGAAAAAGGCGGACCCTGTTATGCACATCACCCATAAGGCAGGAGAAAAGATGTTCGTCGACTTCTCCGGAGATAAACCTCACTGCCAAAATCCGGCAACAGGAGAAATGATCGAGGTTGAACTATTCGTCTCCGTATTAGGGACAAGTTCATATATATTTGCATATGCCATACCCGGTCAGACTACTGAGAGCTTTATAAAATGTAATATAAAAGCATTTGAGTTTTATGGAGGATGTTCCGAATGTCTGATCCCGGATAATCTTAAGGCCGGTATATCCCATGCATGCCACTATGATCCGGAGATCAACAAAACCCTTGCTGCTATGGCGCAGCATTATAATATCGCCGTCATCCCCACAAGAATTGCAAAACCAAAAGACAAGGCCAAGGTAGAAAATGCAGTACTTCAGGCACAAAGAAGAATCCTTGCAGCACTCCGAAACAGAACCTTTTTCAGTCTTGCAGAACTGAATGAAGCCATATTGGAAGAAACCGAAAAACTGAATAGAAGACCGATGGCAGTAATAAACAAATCCCGTTACGATCTTTTTATTGAAATCGAGAAACCTGCTTTAAAACCTCTTCCATCGGAGCGGTTTATTATTGCCTCATGGACAAAGGCGAAAGTACACATAGATTACCATGTAAAGGTAGAAAAAACATATTACAGCGTTCCCTATGCCTTAATAGGAGAAACCCTGGATATTATGCATACCGGCAACATTGTAGAGATGTATCATAAAGGAAAAAGGGTTGCTTCTCATATAAAAATGAATAAACCGGGGGCGTTTGTTACAGAGAACCTTCATATGCCGGCAGAACACAGACAATACCTCGAATGGACCCCTGCAAGGATAAAACTGTGGGGACAGAAGATAGGGCCAAACACAAAAACCCTCCTTGAAGAAATCATGGAACACAGAACCCATCCTGAACAAGGTTTTCGAAGCTGTCTCGGCATTATAAGACTATCAAAGGCATATTCTCCCGAACGGGTAGAAAATGCATGTAAAAGGGCGCTGGAAATAGAGGCATATAATTACAAAAGTGTAAAGTCCCTCCTTCAGATGGGGTTGGAGAGTTCAGCAGCAGATGTTGAAAACAAAAAGATTGTTCCCCTTCATAACAACATAAGAGGCAATGAGTACTACCGGGAGGCGACCCATGATTGAGGCGACCATTGAAAAACTCATTGCAATGAAGTTATCAGGCATGGCGGAAGGACTGCAGGAACAATTGAATAACAATGCATACAAAGACTTAAGTTTTGAGGAGCGCCTGGGTATTCTTGTTGATAAAGAAAAACTATCAAGAGGAAATCGTCAGCTTAAAATCCTTCTTTCCTATGCCCACTTAAGGCATCACAATGCCTGTTTTGAGGATATAGACTTCAGAACCAGGAGGGGATTATCAAAAGATGTAATCCTTAAATTATCTCAAAATGAATGGATACGCTCCAACCAGAATATCATAATCGTCGGGCCTACCGGATCAGGCAAAACTTATATTGCCTGTGCCCTGGGAAACAGTGCTGTCAGACAGGGCATACGCACCACTTATGTAAGATTGCCAAGGTTGGCTCAGGAACTGAAAATAGCAAAAGCTGACGGAAGCTTTGTAAAATCCCTGTCCAGGCTCCAGAGGATAAGACTTCTTATCATCGACGACTGGGGGATAAATCCCTTCACAGATGATGAAAGAAGAAACTTCCTTGAAATCATGGAGGACAGGCATGGCGTGCGGTCAACCATCATTGCATCTCAGTTCCCGATAGATACATGGCATGACATCATAGGAGAACCTACCCTTGCAGATGCCATATGCGACAGGATAGTCCATAATGCCCATAAGATAATATTGAAAGGGGGTGAAGATTCTATGAGAAAAATATATTCAGGCTTGACATAGGTCGAACACTTTTATAAATTGGAGACGGCAGGATGAGGATCATCAAAAAGCCGTTCGGATAAAATCGGAATCAGTGTTCGAATAGATCGGATTGGGCATTCAGGTACGAGTAAGCCATTTATTTGTCTCCTTTTCGGCAAATGAAGTAGGATAACGTCTTAAATTGTCAAGCCTTGAATTATCAGGTTTTCTCAATCATAGCCTTATATTCATTTTCCTGTAACTTCAAATATTTTGCAAGCAAAAGTTTGTTTGTGGCACAAGCAAAAAAACTTTATTTCGGAAGTACCAAACAGATTTTACTCCAATAATTTTTTCAAAATGGTCAATTATTGAAAATTGGCGCTTCCACCTACCAATAGTGTATATGGCTTTTTGGCTTTGATCGTGAATTACTAATAGAAATGTTTGTTTTATAAACAGCATCCTGCGTGCAAAAAAACATGAGCTGACCCCCAGCTTTCTACAAAGGAAATCGGACATTGCCCCCGGCTAAATGTCGAAGGGTATGCCGCTGTCCGATTTCTATCTTCCAATTTGTCGCAGGAGTGTTTGAACTTGCCGCAACTGATAGTTAACGTAGCGATGCCAAGGGGAATTCTTTGCCTCATCAAGCAGCCATTGTTCAGCCGTAAGCAAATAACCCTTCGCCCGTTCTCCAGGATACACCTCCCAATACTGGACCGCCTGATCCGCAAAAGTTGTTGCGTGATACGTTTTGCGTCGATCATTTTTGTAACAATCCTTTAGGATGTCCATACTGTCCGAAAGAGTGTGCTGCACCACTTCATCCTTAATAGGTGAACCTATGTTTGCTTTAAAAAGAATAATCGCATGAGAATTGCGAATGGAAGGTATCTTATAGTGCGACTGTAGAACTGCCTGATCAATCATTGAGAATGCTTCCTGAAATTGTTTTTTATGAGCCAAATAAAGGGCTCCCTGCTGAAGCAAATACGGTGATTTATCTCGGCCATAGGCCAACTCATAGAACTCTTTTCCTTCTTTCCAATTCTCAAAGGTTTTTTTCATCAGGTTGGCATCAAATGCTCGTCTCCTGAAGACATCAAATCTACAAATCCTGAATGATGATACTTGGCTGTGGAAACGAAGAAGCACACGCCGTAACGCCGGTTGCGAAACTTGATCGAGAACAGCTTCAGACACAAGATGTGATCTGGGAACGAAATAATCCTGGTCATCAGTATCGATTATATTGCCATAGTAGTCCGTCAATAGAGATCCTAACCTATCAAACATCGCATAAACATCGGCATAGTCCGAAATGATTTCGTTTAGGAAAGCGTAAGCCATGTCCAAAGAAACAGGAGTACCACAAGAATGGACATAGCAACACATCACAAATAGATCGTGTAAGACTTGGTCTTGTGAGTTCAACTGATGCAACACCGAAGCAAAACGAGCCTTTAACCCAGGGCGCGAGGTATTTTCCTCTATAACCTCAAATAATGCTGGTGGTATTCCTGCCGCTGTCTTGGGCAGCGCATAACTTGGTTTTCTTATACCGATTGGAATCTTGGCGAATATCTCTTGAATATCTTTGTCGTCCAAATCCGTGACATCGATAATGTTGCAGAGTGATCGATCAACCTTGTGAGAAGATATTTCGAAATTGTAATCTCTGTCAAATCCAATTACACTCACATTCGAGGTCCTAGCCAGTAAATTGAAAGCATCAATATCCGAGCAGAACTCGTCGACAAACATCAAGGCTCTTTCACCATCCAGCTTCTTGACAATCATGTGCGCTTTTTCGGGCGTTAGTAGTTCGCAGACCAACTTGTGCCCACCGAAGCTTATTTCAGCGGCTATTTGCATAAGCAAGGTTGTCTTCCCACTCGCCGGGACTCCTAACACTAACGTGGATTTTCCCGAATTTATCGAATCGATAATTCGGGAATAGTGGGACGTTCGGTAAATATTCCCAGTAAAAATGTCGTACCACGAGGGTTGTGCCCCAACATAAAATTGTATGATTGGTCTAACAGGAACCAATGTCGGGTCAGGAATAGCCTCATTGGGAAAGATATCCTTTGTTGCCCTTCTTGCATACGCCAATGCTCCGTCAGCCTTTGGCTGGTTATTCTTTAGATAATCAAGCATGCGGGCAGTATCAGAGACTATTATCTTGAATCCCAACGCCTGAAAATATTTTGTTGCTGGATCATCTGAGCGTTGGAGGACAATCCACTTGTCTTTATGCGCTCTACCACCAGTCGTTTTAGGGCTCAATGCCTGGAGTACCCCTGCGTCCCAAAGCCCATATCCCCAAAAAAGGGTCGGCAATTTCTGTATACTGTGGGTAAGATAGCGCCACTTATCAGGGTCCGACGAAAAAGCTGAGGCAAGATCTAACGGGTTAAACAAAAACTCGTCATTATTATGGATAACACATCCGTGAAGCGCAAGAAAATCGACAGCATCCCGATCTTTGAAGGCTGGTCCCGAAATGGCAATATCGTTTATGTAATGCTTCAAGCTGTTGGCATAAATACGAAATATGAGATCGTCAATATTGGTTGTGAATATCGATCGCGTATTGATTGAATCAAGGCATCCATATCTCGAATCGAAAGTCTTAACGGCAAACCTGTTTTTCAGAAAAGCATAGAGACCGTCTCTTCTGTCGGACTCCAAAACGGTACAAATCTGCGAGAGATTTAAGTCCTCGGACCCCGTCAAGTTAAAATGGTCGATAAGTTCAAGCTTTAGTTGATTTCCCAAGGGCAAGGCCCTTTCTTTGTCGTCCTTTGAGAGAACAGGGAAACCAGCCCCTAAGAACAAATTTATTCCTTCCGCAAGAGCTTTGACAAAAGTATTTTCGTTCTCAATCATTATTGCCATTCTGACCCCCCACATTTAGTATCACAAGATGCAATCATCCTCTCAAAAAAATATGACACTACCCAGATTATATAAAATATGATGCCAATTGCAACTACTTTCGTAATTATATGGTCGATTACCACTTGAAAGGAGCTATCATCTCGGAAATGCCTCACTGAGTATTTCAGGAAGTTACAAATCCCCCCCCCTTACTTTGCCCCGCGTACCAATCCCCCCTGATTGTCCGCGGAGTAGTGCTTTTCCGCCCATCCGCGCACGCCGTCCAAAAAGTCTGCAATCTCTGACGTAAATACGTCATCTACGAGGGGTCAAAAAACCCTGTCAAGAAAAATAACCCCCCTAATAACCCCCCTAATAAGGGGGGTGTTTTGACCCCAATATGGGGTATTCCAAAAAGTCTGCAAAAAAACATATTTTAAACTCTCTTCATGCATATCAGAGAAGATAGGGTTCGAGGGGTCAAGGGTAATGAACCTTTTCCCTTTTCCCTTGTCCCGCTTTCAGCGGGATTAAACCTTTCACCTTTCACCTTTCGCCTGCAAACGGAGTTTGCCATGGCTCTTAAAACCACCCTCGAACAGCTCGAAGAAGTCCAAGCGGCGATAACCTCAGTCATGGCCGGTCAGGACGTGACGATCGATGGCATGAGGATCACCCGCGCAAACCTTGCCGATCTCGAACGCAGGGAAGAAAAGCTCTTAACCCGCTACAAATCCGAACAGGGAACTGGCGGGCCGGCATTCAATGTTGGCATACCGAGGAGAGTGTATTGAAAGCAGTTTTAAGTTTTAAGTTCAAAGTTTTAAGTTCAAACGTTGAACATAGAACGTTGAACATAGGACACGCTCCGAAGGAGCGCCATGCCTGACGCCGCCCGCAAGCTCGAAATCTACTCCACCGCAATTAATGTAATCTCCGGCGCCCTTGCCGCCGCTTCCCCTCCCCCGCCTTCGTCATTAAATTCTAAATTCTCAATTCAAAATTCTAAATCGCCCCTTCTCTACGGTCCCAATAACCAGCCCATCCTCCCCGACTCCTATTACAATTACCGCCGCGCCGCCGCGAAACGCACCGGTTCCATGAAGAACTGGATCCCCCAGCGCCTTTTTTCACGGCAGCAGGAAGCGCTGGAGCGCGAGCAGATAGTTGCCCGCTCCATAGACCTCACGAATAACGACCCCCACGCCTCAGGCGTTGTCGATACCTTCGCCACGACCATCGCCGGATCAGGCCTCCGTCCCATTCCCGCCCTCGATCCTGACATACTCGATCTTCCGAAAGAAGAGATCCGCACGCTCCAGGCGAAGCAGCGCGCCGTCTACCAGAAATGGTACGCAACAGCCGACGCCTCCGGCACGATGACCTTCGGGGCCCTGCAATATCTTTTCATCCGCAGCCTTTGTGAATATGGAGAATACCTCGTACTTGTCCATATGATCGATTCCCCCCGTCGCCCTTATATGCTCGCCCTTCGCGTTATCAACCCCTTGCGGCTCAAAACGCCCACAGACAAAACTAACGACCCGGCCATTAAAGACGGCGTCGAGATCGGCCAATACGGTGAACCTGTCGCATACTGGATAAAGCTCAGCTCTCAGGCATTAGCCGGGGCGCAGCTCCCCGACACGTCGCAGAATTTCTCCCGGATCCCCGCTTTCACCGGCCACCGCCCGAACGTCATTCACCGTTTTATTAACCGCGAGCCTGAACAACTCCGGGGAATGCCGCTCCTCGCCCCTGCAATGAAATTTTTCCGGGACTTAAACGACTATCTCGATACCGAGCTTGTCTCGAATATCGTTGCCTCGGCGATATCCCTCTTTATAGAGTTAGCCCCCGGCTCCGACCCGATGCGGATAGCCGAAAGCCTCTCCTCATTCACCGATACCGAGCTCAACGCCGCCAGCGAAGAAATGGATACCCGTTATCAGGAGATGCTCGGCGGCACCATCTATTATGGCAATAAAGGAGAAAAGCCACACCTTCTCTCTCCGAGCCGCCCCGGTACGACCTTCGACCCGTTCACGAAGATCACGTATGGTGGTGGGACGTCCTTCATTATTTCAATAACTCTTCCATTGTCTGCAACCCCTTTCCTTCCGCTATCTTCTTCCCCCTCATTACTGCATAACTGATCGACTTGTAGCGGTTTTGGAATAGTTGGCCTGTTCTGTGATTGCGATGGTTGAAAGAGACGACATAACCTGTAAGGAGTTTCCTCATAAGAAATGCTATTCCCGAGGGTCCGCTTCTTACAAGAAAGTGGGCATGATTTGGAATAAATGACCAGGCATAACAGATTGTTTTTGT